>JABLTO010041235.1_pt1 | contig 24563 bp, 17 predicted proteins | sample 7160091 | NCBI WGS metagenome assembly JABLTO01 (sample SAMN14651225, study PRJNA627086) | human gut metagenome | isolation source: feces | host: Homo sapiens
CTTTCGCTGGTTTGTTATGTCCCTATGCTCCGCCCGAAGGCGGTTTTTCTATGCGGTCGACATGATCGTATCATCAGTACCTGGCACAGATTCATTATTATGATATACAACTGAAAAATGAGAATATGACAAATTTCCTTGAAAGAGCAGGTGGTTTATGGTATAATAAAGATAGATTCAAAGTATCGGAGGGAGAACGATGAGCGCAGAGAAACCACATATAATAATTACCAATTCAAATGGTCAAGAACAATCAGATCCATGTCAAAATAGTATTTTTGAAAATGTGTCAGAGCAGCAAGAAAAATTGTTTCATTTTATGGGGGATCCGTCTTTGGATAATCAGCCTAAAAATCAACAACCTAATGTAGAAGCAATACCACAGCAAGAAATGCAATACCAAGAGTGTAACGAAAATATGCAAGATCCATATTTGTCACCTGTATCTCCGAATGTAATGCCACAGCAAGGTTCATGGAATATGCCGCCAGCAGATATGATGCCGGCTTATCAAACAGGGCCGTCATCGATGATATCAGCTCCAAATGCAATGCCACAGCAAGGTACATATAATATACCTCAAACTGTGTCGGCTCCTCAGAACATAGTGCAGCCGGCAATGTCAAATTCCAATACGCTGAAGCAGCAAGGAGAACAGAAACAAACACATCGTTATACCTATTGTCCAGTCGTCATGGAAGATTGCAATGCGTGTTTAACGTATATTGCTCAGGCAAATGTCAGTGCAGACAGCCGTTTTTCTGTAAACAGAGAAAAGCTTGCTTCTATGATCTGCAAAAACGAACTGAAATCCAACACAACTGAAATTGCTCATTTGTACATCAATACGGCACAGGATTATGGTACAAAATACAGAGTAGACGTAGAATACATGGATGCAGAATATCACAGACAGCATCAAATCGTATTTTTGGATAAGGAAGACTGTACACAGGGTCGTATTGTGCAGGTGTTCAAGAAAAATGGAATTTGCTGTTTTAATACCAGTCTTTCTCAAAAGAAAATCAGCGATTATCTGTACGACAGAATTCAGGCAAGGCTGCAAAATGAGAAGCATGAACTGCCCACACACAGTGGATTTCAGGAGATAGACGGCAGCTATTGTTTTGTGACCAGTGAGTATTGTGATAAAGAGAAACTTCCAAGAATTACGGAGAAAACCTTTCTGGTTTCCAATCAACTGTACTCAGAAACCGCAGAGTTCCAATTTTACCAACTTGCACAACAGCATTCTTTTGTAAAACAGTTTTTGCTTTTGAATATGCTGCGGATCATTGGGCTATTGTCTACACCGTGGATGGAATGTGGAATCCGATGGAGCAGAGTGGTATTTCTCTGCGGTTCCGGAGAAAAGCTGTCCAGATATCTTCAAATTTATGAAAGAGACCGTGAAATTCAAAGACCGCATTCTGTGAATGTCAAAAAGGAAGAACTGGAGTCTTATTTTAAGGATGAAAAAGATACTGTCGTTATGTTAGAAGATTCTGCTCTTGCTTCGGACTATTTGAAGAAAAACGGCGTGAATGCAGTTACCTATCTGAACAACGAAATATTTGACCGTATGAATAGCTGCTCTATGGATTACAACTATCTGACTGTGGTATTTTCGGAACGGCTCGGGCAGCTGATGCCTCATGAAAAAGGTCTGGTGTTGCCTTATCAGAATTTTTCTGTACAGTCGGAGATTTCATGGAGAACACTGTTTTCGGTGCTGTACTATTTGGACAAGAAAATTGTTGAGTATGTGTGCAGTGACATTCAGGATTATCGGCAGTTTGTCCGTTCACGCAGTGAAAACTATGCTGCCTTTGCAAAAAGCAATTCTATCGATGGCAATGTTTTTTCCTGCCTGATGATGGCATACGATGTCATTGTCAAGCAGTATCAAAGCGTAGAACAATTGGTGTCCCATGGAGAAATGCAGGAATATCTGTTTACAGTGATCCAGGAATCAGAGCGCTCCTATAATGGCGGGAGTATTGCAGAGGAGTTTCAGGAAAAGCTCAATACAATGCTGGTAAATCGGGATTTGGAATTGGTTGAAAACTCCTGTCTGAACCAGTGTTATGGAACGTCGGGAACAGTACCGATTTTGTATCATGACGAAAATTGGCTGTATTTTCCCGCAGAGACCTTTGAATACCTGTCGTCGAAAGTGACCCTTGCCAATTGTGTGGGAAATGTACGAAAAGCACTGAAGGAAAAAGGCTGGCTGCGGATGTCGGAGAACATGACCTATAAGGCAACGTTGTATGATACCCGGTACAACGGAAAGGTCAATGTAACTGCTGTCAGCGATACGATTCTTTCAGATGCGGCAGCTCAAATGCAGCTGGGCGGTATGTTTAACTTTACACCATACAGTGCAGAGGATGCAGGAAAACGAATCCTGCTGGGGAAAGACGAGAAAGACCGGAATGTCTACTGGAGCATTCAACATGAGGATCTAATCAATCGGCATATGCTGGTGAACGGAACTTCTGGCTCTGGAAAAACAACAGCAGTGAATCAAATCGTAAAGGAACTGTTCCAACAAGGACATCATATCGTATATCTGGACTTTAGCCATAGCTGTACCCCAAAACAACTTGCAAGTCATGGCATAGAGGAATCATTTCAAAAAGACAATATCTTGAGATCTCGGCTTGAGTCGGTTTTGGAAAATCCAGAGGAATTGACGAGTGCATTGGAGATCGTGCAGGAAGAAAATTCGATTCTGTTGTTTGAAACAAAAACCTACAGCGATGAAGTGGAATCGTTTCTGACGCTGCTGTACGAGATGATTTCGGCAAGAGAAGAACTGGAGATTTTTCTGGTGATCGATGAGGTGCATGAACTGAACTATGCCAAGGGAAGTCCGCTGTACCACATCATGGAAATGGGTCGAAGAAATGGCATCTCTCTGATCAGTATTTTTCAGGGGCCGCACCAGACAAAGCCTAAGCAATACAGAATGATGAACCAATCAGATATAAAGTTAATGTTCAAACTAACAGATCGTAATGATGCAGAAGACGTTGCAAAATCTGACGAACTGAAGCCACCTGGAAAGTTTATTGAGAAGATCCGAAAGCTTGCAAAGCACCATTGTCTTGTGATCGGAAACCTGGAAGACAGCGACGGAGAGCTTGAGAATGACCGGTTTGTAGAGGTCACTGTCCCAGAAATCTAAACGTGAGGAGATGCCGTGGAGCATCTCCTTTTTTGTTGAAGTTGTCGAAAAAGAAAAAACAGTTCCAGAAAACAAAAATAGTATCGGAATATATTCTTTGAATCACGGTATATACCATGAAATATATGATTTGAATTTTGAAAACTGGAACTGAAAAATAATTTTATAGAAAGCACGAACACGTAAGCGGTTGGGTGGTGTATAGCATAAGCGTGAGATACTTGACAGCAGGGGAAAAGGAAGATGACGCTTTATGAGCCATTGTTTGTGATTCTGTGGATTGATTCCGATGTGTTTTGCTTACGAGTATTGATGTCTGTTTTCAGTTTAACTGTCTGCTCTATGTTGTTTGTTCTACGATCTCTTGCATCTGTTTTTATTCATATTTATATTGGAAGATGTGTTTTGTATCCAGATGATAAACAGAAGAAGGCGGCTTACAAAAAAGAATCTGTACACTTTTTCATGATTTCAAATAGAAACGATTTACGGAAATTTTACTCGTGTCAGACTGCTTGTTGGGATGGTTACAGGAACTGTTTTTGAATCGGTGTCGTTGCTGGATGCGATTGCAAAGACCGTATGTTTGACATAACAGGTTCGGGTACTTCAAAGCTGGAAGTCTCTCTATACCAAACCGAAACTATGGTGAAAAATGCACAATCCCCTAATATATATTAGGGAAATGCGCAAAAATCCCCATGTTCCAGAATTGAGTCACCTGTTACAGCATGATCGCTTGAGAAACCGGAAATCTTGCAAACACCTTTACTGTGCAGGGATACCGTAGAAGTCTTGCTCTGCCGATCGCTTGTTCCAGATGTGATTCCAGCATCCACAAATGAATCTTGCGGAGGGTATCTGATGAAAAGGTTTTAATTCTGAAATCATAGCCGTTGTAGCTGGTTCTCATGGACTGCATGGGATATGTTTCTGCCCGCATTCCAGCCGCCATGCCATAGAGAATGTACACCACATCAGAGATATTGGGGAGACCGATCACAGCGATATTTTTCCCTTCCAGACAGTTCAGTCCCTCGATTGCACCATAGTGATACTTGGTATGAAATGCGTTCTCCGCACATAGAAAGGTGATAACGGCATCACTGTCCAATCCCTTTTTCATCTTGTCGATCATTCCATCCTGTGCCAGTGCATATCTGCTGTAGGTAGATGATGTGTCCAGTTCCAGTCTGCCTTGATATGCTGCCATCTTACATGGATAATCATACACATCTGCCATGGTGTACATCCGGTAAATATCTGCCTGTGCAGTAGCCGAGAGAATGACTGCCTTCTCACAGGACAAATTCTTTCTTACCACAAAGCTTGTGGTTGTTCCATCGTTATGGACGCATCTGGAACTGCACAATGCCGAGATGTCGCCTTCGATGGATTCAAAGATCTGAAAGCGTTCCATTGCCACATCAAATGCAGGACATTCTTCTTTGGTGAATTTCTGATAGTCTCTGGTCAGGAGAACCTTCTGGAGCTTTTCATAAACCGGTGCAGATAAGAACGGCTCGTGCATCACACGCAAAATGTCCTCGTTGGAAATGGATTTTACCGATACCATAGCACGTAGAATATCCTCGTCTATGAGAACCGTTCTGCCTTGAAACAAACTGCTGTTCTTGTTTTCCAGCAGAATTCGTTCGTGAGTTGTAATGATGTTCCCGTCATAGGTCTTAATGGCTGCGAGATCATCAAGATAATTTCGGATCGCTGCTGTTTCTGTATCTGATGCTGATTTGCTGTATTCTGTCAGATAGTTTCCCACATATGCACCTGCTCCGATGCGGTACAGATGCTCTAACTCGCCCTTTAATTCCTCTGAAAAGCAGGGTAATTCCGGCGTACAGCGAATGTCCTTTACCCCAAGGCAAAGGGCTTTGGCATAGATCTCAGCTTTTAACTGATGTGTCGGAACAGCGATCAGGAACTTCTCATTCGGATGTGTCTGGACGTATTTCAAGTAGAGGCTGGTCTTGCCGATGCCTGTCTGTGCTTTAAGGATATGCAAGCCAGTTTCTTGAGAACGGATGGCTTTCAGGAACTGGTTTCCCAGATCAAGTTCTGCTTCTTCGATAGAAACATACGCCTGCTTTTGTATGGGCAGAATCGTGCTGTGTCCCGGCTTGGCGGTCAGAACCATGTTTTTGGCATGGAGGCAGTCTTTCTCATAAGGGCAGGTATGACAGCTGGCGGGCTGATAATCCATTTCTATGAGCATATGCAGAATCTGTCTCCAGTTCCGTTGGTGATAGGATTCATGGTTTGCGTTCTGTTCGGATTGCAGAATACGCAGGAATTGTGTTTTTCCTTTTTCAATATTGATCAGGTTGGTTGCAATGTGCAGCAGTTCCGGATAGTAGTAATATTCTGAACCATCTGAAAAGTCTCTGTAAAGCCGGCATCTGTTGTACAGCGTGTTCCAGTCCAGATTTCGTGTTACTTGTCTTCTGCCGTTTTTGGGCTTGTCAGAGGCATGAGAACGGGCAGTCTGAGGACTTGTTTCCCGAATAAAATTGCCTTGATCTGTTGTAACAGGGTGATTCTTTTCAAAGCGAATATGATTGACAGTGTAGAACTTTTGCAGCTCTCTGGTATAGTGCTTGCTGTCATATTTGTCAGCCATATATGCGGTGAGGGCAAGGATGATCTCTCCCTGTGAAATTTCGTGCGGTTCATCTGCAAGGTATCGCAGACCCTTGCCGCCAAAAAACAACCGTGCGGAATCTTTGCAGGCCTCATCGCAGTTTTCGAATATTTTCATAAAGATGCTTACCACAGATCTTGCGGTAAATGAATCTGTAATTTTATGCTGCAACGCAAAGACGACTCGGAATTTTTCATGTTCTGCTGTATCGGAAAATGTCCGGTATGCAAAAAGTATTTTCAGGTGATAGTGTTCTGCTTTCTGCTGTATGATATGGAACGGAACGCCATTGTCAAAGTCAAGACCGATCAACTGCTGGGATTTGAAATTCTCTGCTTTGCGTTTGCCGTGATATACAGCAGGGCAAAAAGAACAACCAGCTTCTCCTACGGCATGTGCAAGCTCTTTGTAGTTCATCTGTGTTTCTGCTAGATGATTACTGATGTTTCCAATCTCTGCACCGGTCGGCTTTGTTGTGTGCATTGTGTCATGAAAGGATATATTGTATTGATACATCACAAGATCAACTCCTATCTGATTTTTATAGAATAGTTCAGATCGTGTTGTTTTTGATTTTCATGCAACATATCAATAAATCTCTTTGCAGGTTTGAGGATAATAATAATCTGCCTTCTTGAAAAAACAAGCATTTCAAAATGAGGAGAGGGGATGAAACAGAAAGAAATAAAAACGATGTAAAAAGCAAGGCAAATAGAGAAAAGGCAAACTTCGAATACCAGTGATTTAGAATACAGAGAGTGGCTGAACCATAGAGGAGAGCAGAAATGCAGGACATATGGTTCAGCCGGGGTGTTTGGGACAGCTGCTTTCTGCCCAGACATTCCCTCTGGAAAAACGCCCAGTCCCTTGCTCCTCTAAGGCACCTGCACGGCAGCAGTGTAGGCAAAGAGAAGCCCGAAAGCATTTGTTTGCTTTCGGGTAGTTTTCGTTACGATTCCATTTTGTGTGCAATGTAATCTGTGATGGATTTTGCCGGAACTTTGTAACGGTTGCCTTCCAAAAATCCTTTCAGATCACCTGATTTTATGAGCTTGTAGAATGTACTTCGTCCGATTTTCAGGATATCCATAACCTCTTCTCGTGTAAGGATCTCTTCGTCTGTAAAACTACGGTTCATAAGAACGACCTCCTGTTATTTTGAATCAATGTATCGCTGTAATTCTTCGCCGCTGATAATGGTTTTTCTGGGGCTGATTTTCTTTGCGGCGAGTGCTTTGGTGTGTATCAGCTTGTACACAGTATCCACACTGACATTCAGCACAAAAGCAGTTTCTTTTACTGTGAGAAATTGTTTGAGTGTTTCCAAATGAAAATACGGCATAAATGACACCTCCTTGATTTATTATGAATATGTTCGTATTTTTCAAGGACATTTTGTGCTTTTTTCGTTTGTGCCTGTGGAGGTGTGGGTTCTTTCACTTGTTGTTGCAGGCTTTGGAGGGCTTTATGGGATTTTTGCGGATTGTTTTGTGTAAGGAGTAAGAGCAGGTGAAGGGTAGAATGTGTGTCTTTTTTAAGAAAAGCACGCTTTCAAAAACGAAAGAGTGCTTTGTATGTTATTAAGGTGTGCGATAATTATGAGATGTTTCATAATTCCTATTTTTAAGTCATGGAAACAGAATTTTTGTGTTTCAATAGGCTAAGATTTAACGGGATTTCTTATAAACCATAGTTTGCATTATGAGAAGTTCCCTGATGGTAGTGTAAAATGCATTGAGGATGAGATACCATTTGAGTTGCCACAGGGGTGGGAGTGGACGAGGTTAGGCAATTTAAGCTCCTCGATTCAGTATGGTCTTAGCAATTCAGCCCAAGCCCAAGGAACGCATCGGTTACTTCGTATTACAGACATTCAAGACGGCAAAGTGGAATGGAAAAACGTTCCGTTTACAACGGTGGATAACGCAGAAACATATCTTTTGAGAAAAGATGATATTGTATTTGCAAGAACAGGTGCTACTGTCGGCAAATCGTTTCTTATAACCGAACTTCCTTTTGAATCTGTCTACGCTTCATATCTTATTAGAATAAGGTTATTTGATTGTATTTCATCAAGTTACTTATATCAGTTTTTCAATAGCCATTGCTATTGGGAGCAGATAACTGATAAATCTGTAGGAGTGGGACAGCCTAACTGTAACGGAACATCATTAAAAGAACTTTTTATTCCATTGCCACCATTAAATGAACAGAAAAGAATTGTTCCTGTTGCTAATTCATTTTTGAACTTCGTATCTGTTATTGATTCAGAAAAGATTTCACTACAAGAAATAATTAATCTTACTAAGTCTAAAATCCTAGATCTTGCAATCAGAGGAAAACTTGTTCCCCAAGATCCAAACGATGAACCGGCAAGCGTGCTTCTCGAACGCATCAGAGCAGAGAAAGAGGAACTTATCAAACAAGGCAAAATCAAGCGTGATAAGAAGGAATCTGTCATCTTTAGAGGTGAAGATAACTCTTATTATGAAGTTATCGGAAGTGAAACCGCCAATATTGATGAGGAAATACCGTTTAATTTACCTGATAAATGGGAATGGGTAAGGCTTGGTGTGCTCTTCAGCCATAATACTGGTAAAACATTGAATAAAAAAGATACCACAGGCATAAAAATGACCTATATCACCACTTCAAATCTTTATTGGAATAGGTTTGAACTTGATTTCTTAAAAGAAATGAACTTCACCGAATCCGAAATAGAAAAATGTACTGTTCAAAAAGGAGATTTGCTTGTTTGTGAGGGTGGCGATATTGGTAGAGCTGCTATCTGGAATTATGATAATGAAATACGCATACAGAATCATATCCATAAACTGCGTCCATTTACAGAGATTTCTATATTGTTGTACTACTATGTTTTCTATTACTATAAGCTGACTGATAGAATAAACGGAAGAGGCATTGGAATACAAGGCTTATCATCCAATCAACTTCATAATATGTTTTTGCCACTTCCTCCGCTTAACGAACAAAAGAGAATAGCCGACAAGGTTAGCCAGCTATTCTCCCTGCTTGATTCCATAGCGGAAAATATAAATTGATATATCAGCCGTTCTCAGTCGAGGGCGGCTATTCTATTACCATGTGACGATTTTATCTACAATAGCCTGCTGTTCACTAGCGGTTTTACGCAGATAGATACGGGTTGTTTCAATGCTCTCGTGTCCCATAAGATCGGCAAGCAGAGCAATATCATTATATTTTTCTAAGAAATTCTTTGCATAGCGGTGACGAAACGAATGAGGGTATACCACCTTTTTATCAAGCTTGTACTTCTCTGCGTAATTTTTCAGCTGCTGAGAGATACCTCTTGCAGTGATACGCTCACCAAAACGGTTTAAAAATAAATATCCCGATGTACGTCCTTCAGTTTTAAGCCATTCAAGAGTCTCATTACGGAGCTTTTTGGGAATATACAATCTGCGAAGTTTACCACCTTTAGAATAGAGATCAAAGTAACCTGTTTCAACGTGTTCGATCTTAATGCGAATCAGCTCGCTTACTCTTGCACCGGTAGCACAGAGATACCATACAACAAAATACCACTCCATGATGCCGTCCTTTTTTAGTGACTTTTTCAGAAATTTATAGTCCGCATTGCTGATTACATTTTCAAGAAAGTTTTTTTGCTGAACCTTTACCGACTTGATTCGGAGAGACTCCTTACCGAGATACACAAGATACTTATTCATAGCCTGAATACGAAGATTGACTGTCTTAGGCTTGAAATGTTCCATAAGATAACCTTTGTAGGCAAGAAGATGTTCTTTCGTGATACCGTCATAATGTTCTTCAAAATATTTTACTGTCCAAAGATAAACTTCGATTGTGTTTTCTGAAAGATTGCTGTGTTTAAGGAATGCTTCAAATTTGTTTTTGTCCTTCAATAAAAGATACCTCCATTATAATTTTAGTGCGAAATTCCTTGCACTTACTATTATAACAGATGTGTCTTTGTCTCTTATTATGAGAAGGTCGGCGATATTGTCACTTGTATTGACGAGGAGTTGCCGTTTGAGCTGTCCGACGGGTGGAAGTGGTGTAGACTTAAACATATATGTTCTCTTATTTCAAAAGGAGCAACACCAAAAGCTGGAAAGACAGCATATATGGATAGTGGTGTCGGTTTTGTACGTATTGAGAATCTATTAGATAATCATAAGATTTCAACTCAGGAAATGAAATATGTATCTGCCGATGTACACCAAAATGAACTAAAGCGTTCTATATTATGTGAAAATGACTTGCTTATTACAATTGCCGGAACTTTAGGAAAAACAGCCATTGTAGAGAAAAATGTTCTTCCATTAAACACGAATCAAGCTATTTCTTTTGTACGTTTAGTGAATAATAAATCTTTTGATATGATGTACCTGTGCTATATGATTTCATCCAAGCCTGTACAAGATAGATTGTTAAGCAAAACAAAGGTTACTTCTATTCCAAATTTAACATTAGAAATAATATCTAATTGCTTAATTCCGCTTGCTCCCTTTAATGAACAAATCAGAATTACTAAGGCAATAGAAACATATTTCACAATTCTTGAAAATATAGAAAAGAGCCTCAGTTAAGGCTCTCTTCCACACCATTAAGTGTTGCAATTATCTCGGAACATTTCTCGGTTATTCTTTGCTGTTCGTTTAACGGCGGTACTGGGCAAAAATAATTATACACATATTCCTTGCCGACACGCTGTTGACCTACTGCTCCTGAAAAGGTTTGTTTACCACCAGAGATGAATGATTCTGTTTTCACCAAGTACAGGAAGTATTCGGGTAATATAGTATCAGGATATGCTCGGAGGATATGAAGCTCTGTCGTTCCTGCACCATATCCATTGCATAAACCACGGAATATAACTGATTTTCGATTTTCAAAGCAAGGCGTTATTTTGGCAAAACCTACGTCATTTTCAGCAAAATGGGTAAAGCCTTTTTTGACCTCACCCCATTTTCGCTGCTCAAATATAAACTCACTAGTATACCCGTTCTGAATTAACGTCATAGGTACGAAAGATACAACAGTGTCATCAGCTATATTGTTCTTAGGATTTATGATGCAGGCACTTGAAAGGCGTATCCATGCCCAATTATCAGGCACATCAAACGGCAGCTCCTCGTCAATACAAGTGACAATATCGCCGACCTTCTCATAATAAGAGTTATCTTCACCTCTAAAGATAACAGATTCCTTCTTATCACGCTTGATTTTGCCCTGTTTGATAAGCTCTTCTTTCTCAGCTCTGATACGGTCAAGGAGAACGCTTGCAGGCTCATCATCGGGATTCTGCGGAACGAGTTTGCCCCTGATGGCGAGGTCGAGGATTTTTGATTTGGTGAGCTGTATGGTGGCTTGCAGATCTGTTTTATCAGATTCTATGGTTTCTATGAAAGATAGCAGTGTATTGATTTTCTCATTAATCAGTATTTGCTCTGATTTTGGTGGAACAGGAATTATAATATTCTTGAATTCATCAAAATTGATATTTTCAACAGTTGTTCCTGATTTAATATATTTTAGCAGTATGTGATTTTCTGTACCTTTTAGAAATGAGTAAATAAACTCAGCAAGAGAGGTATCGTAAAGTGAAATTGCTTTAATGTCTTGATTTATTGTAGCCCGTTTTTTGAGTATAGCAACAGGCAGTGTGTGCCGTAGAATTCCACTTCTTGCAACCAGCAAAAGTGTATCCGGGGCTTTTATTTGCATTATTTTAGCACCTTTTTCACTTAAACTGGTTTGTGAAGAATCAATATATTTGCTTTTCATATCTTTTGAAGTTATCCAAAGATAATCATCTCCCCAATACTCATCTTTCGAGGTAGACGGAGTTTTACCACTTGAAAACGATGCCATATTACTTAATCGCTCACACTCCCACCCCTGTGGCAACTCAAATGGTATCTCATCCTCAATGCATTTTACACTACCATCAGGGAACTTCTCATAATGCAAATTATCCTCACCCTTGAAGATAATTGTATCATTCTTTATATCCTTTGGCTTTAGTTTTCCGTCCTTGACCATTTGTTGTTTTTCTGCTCGGATTCTTTCCAGTAAAACAGAAGCTGGCTCATCATTCGGGTCTTGTGGTACAAGTTTTCCCCTGATCGCAAGGTCAAGAATTTTTTGTCTTAATGCTTTTGTATCCACTATTCATCTACCTCACCGATCAGTTTTTCTAATTCTGCAACAGCATTTGCAATGTTCTGAGATTTTGTTTTGATCTGCTCCAACAGTTCAGAAAGCGTGTAATCATCACTTGTGTTTGCAGACTTTATCCAGCTGATATCAAGACTTGTTTTGTCTCTTTCCAAAATTTCTTCATATGAAAATTTGCGCCATCTGCCGTTTGGATTTTCTTCACTATAAGTTTCTTGTCTTTCAGAAATGTCTTCCGCATGATAGCACTTTACAAATTCATCAAAGTGGCTCTCTTTCAGCGGATTGGTTTTGCCAAATGACGGCATTTCAGAACGCAGATCATATATCCATACTTCCTTAGTGTTTTCCTTATCGGTTACACCTCTCGTAAAGAAAAGTACATTAGTCTTTACACCTTGAGCATAGAAAATGCCTGTAGGCAGACGAAGAATCGTATGCAGATTACATTTTTCCATAAGGTCACGGCGTATCTTCTCGCCGTCACCGTCAGCAAACAGCACGTTATCTGGCAAAACAACAGCAGCACGGGCATTACCCGACTGATTCAGGCTTCTGTAAATATGCTGTAAGAAGTTGAGCTGTTTATTGCTTGTGGGGAACGTAAGGTCATCACGGGTAGCACGTTCACCGCCTTTTTTGGTCCCAAATGGCGGATTTGTCAGAACTACATCATAACCTTTCATCTGCTTTCCATAATTTGAAAGTGTGTCACCAAGATAAATTGGTCCGCTAATATCATGAAGCATCGCATTCATAAGGGCGAGTCTGTGGGTATCATGAACAAGTTCACAGCCTGAAAAAGCCTGTGTACGCTGAAATTCCTGCTCATCAACCGACAAATCAAACAGATCGTCAGTTTGCTCCTTAACATAGTGATCGGCAGCAATCATAAATCCAAAAGTGCCACAAGCCGGGTCATTACATCGTTCTCCAGCTTGCGGAGCAATTAGTTTTGTCATAACATTAATAAGTACACGAGGCGTGAAATACTGACCTGCTCCAGATTTCTTTTCAGTTGCGTTTTTTTCTAACAAACCTTCATAAAGGTTGCCCAGACCTTCTTCCTTTGCACTGTACCAATCAAACTGGTCAATAGTAGTTATGATCTTTTCCAGGTTTTTAGGCTCATCAATATTTGTCTGTGCACCCTGATATATCTCTCTTACACGCCCCTGACAATTTTCGCCGAGATGTTCTAAAAGCGCCTTATAGAATTTCTTTAATTCAATGCCTTGCTTTGAAAGCAATTTATCCCAACGATATTCTTCGGGGATAGCTTTTTCTGTATCAGTTTCCTTACACATCTTCAAAAATAGGATATAAGTAAGCTCTGTAACATACTGCTGATAAGTGATTCCATCATCACGCAGTACGTTACACAGATTCCAAAGCTTTGCGACAATTTCCTGATTATTCAAGCTACAGTTCCTCCGTCATCATATAAATATTGGTTTAATTCCACAATAACATCATGGAGTTGACCTTCAAATCTGCGGTCAATGCCTTTGAATCCACCATTATTCTTGAAAGCACCTTGTTCAAACATCTGCTCATCAAGTACAGCTTCTTCAAGCATGACCTTCTCTATACGTTTTAACCAGTCAAGCTGACTCTTATTAAATTTATGATTCTGCCTTAGTTTTGCAAAGGCGTTTTTTACCCTTGTTTCGTGACTTATCAAAGTTGAGCCAATAGCCTGCTGCCGAACAAATGCGATAATATCTGCAACAATGTCTTCATTTGTCATTTCATTCCAAGCAGTATTGAGCTGTTTCTCCGTGAAATCATGACGATCAAGCTCCATTTTCAGTTCTTTTAAAGTTGCCCTTGTCAATTCAAAGGGACGAGTGCATACAATTTTAAGTGCATTTATCTCATTAAGGTTCTCTACAACAAACCTTCTGAATGCTTCAATATAGTCTTCAGGTTTAGATGCTTTGCCATAACCTCTTTCGTGCGATACGATCTCATCTTCATGACTATCAATGACAACTCTACGTTTTCTATGTGTGCTGTCACTGTCAAGAACGGCAAATGCCTCAGAACACTCTAAAATTCTTTTCATAGAATCTGCTACTTTACCGTCATTCAGTTCCTTGGCAAATGCTTTGGGGTCTTTTCCACCGGTCAAATATGCAAACTGTTCTAATGCTTTAGGACTTATCTTGCGGCTTTTCCTTTGTAGTTTGGCAATAATCAAACTTAGCTGGTATGCCTGTTTATCTTTTTCCACCACTTTCAAACCATTAAGCAAGTCCTCAAAGGTAGTTTTCGGATTAGGCGTAACAGGTTTCATATTACTAACAGGTTCTAACGTTTCATAGACACCTACGGGATCGTATATTTCAAAGTGATCTTTACATATCTTGCTGCATAATCTTGTGGCTCTGCCAAGCATCTGTTCAAATAAAATACGGGATTTAATACGACGCATAAAAACAAGATTAACAATTTCAGGCACATCAATACCCGTTGTAAGCAAATCAACAGTAACCACTATTTTCGGATAAGATTCGTTTTTGAATTGCCGTATTGCTTCAAGTATTTTTCTTTTGTTTCCACCCTCAATACTTCCAGTGATTTTCTTTACAACATCATTATCAATGCCATATCTCGAATAAATGTCTTTGAGTATCTTTACAATAAGGTCGGCATGGTCGTCATCAACAGCATAGATAAGCGTTTTGCCTTCACCGTCGGGATCAAGATCCATAGCAATTTCTTCAAAAACCGCAATATTAAAGTTTTCTGTGATAATGTCTCTGTTGAACCTATCTATCTCAAATTTCATATCGTCCTCAAGCTCGTCACTATTGAGAACCTCTCCAGTGTTCGGGTCATAGAGAGCAAGTGTTTCACCTTTTTTGTATTCAATGCCGTTGTCACGAAGTCTAGTATGAATATCGTGCGGAGCGTCATGATCGACAAGATACCCGTCAATAACAGCTTCTCTGTAAGAGTATGTAAAAACAGGTTTTCCGAATATTTCTGTTGTATGCAAAGCAGGAGTAGCTGTAAGGGCAACTTTGACAGCATCAAAATACTCTATGACAGTACGATATTTGCTAATATAATCCTCTTGATTACGATACAGCAGCTCATCATCACTCAGTTCCTTGTCTAGTGTATAGCCTCTATGTGCCTCATCAACAACAATCAGATCATAGTCAGAAACAGACGGCATTGTGTCATCTTCACTGTAAATCAGGCGTTTTACAAGACTCTGTACCGTAGCTATATGTATCTTTGTTTCCTTATCAATCTCTTTTTCGTCAAGTCCCTTGATGTTGTATATTTCATCAAGAGTCATTAAATCCTCTATCTTGACTTCTTTGAATACATCAGATGCCTGTTCACCAAGTGCAGTTCTGTCCACGAGAAACAGTATACGTCTGAAACGGTTGCTTTTGATAAAGCGATATATCATTCCTAGGATAGTTCTTGTTTTACCTGTTCCTGTAGCCATAGACAGCAATGCTGTTTTCTTTCCTTTTATGATAGCGTTTTCAGCGGCTTCAATAGCTCTTATCTGGTATTCACGAAGATTCAGACCGTCTGGATCACGCAGTAAATCGTATGGGGTATTCTGCAATGCTTGATTTGCCGTAGCAATATCTTTATCGAGCATTTCCATAAACCCATCAGGACTAATCCAGCCTTGCATAGCCTTTGGTGTATTTGCACCGTCACGCAGATCAAGAAACCATATTCCCGATTTCTGTTCGATTTGTTTGAGATACTTTCTGCCATTAGTAGCAAAAACAAATGGAACTTTGTAACCGTTCCAATCATTGATAACATACTGGCTATGATTTGCTTTTATCATACGGGCATAGTCTTTGCACTGATAGTCTATAACAGAGGGAATATCCACGCTTGCTTTCTTAGCTTCAATGATAGCAACAAGCTTAAGCCCTACAAAAAGAGCATAGTCTGCATAGCCACCTTTAGTCACTGTAGAATCAGTTGGAAATTCAGCAATAGCAAGATTACGTCCTTTTTGCGGTCTTGTTCCTTTAGAATATCGAAGATTGTTCGTGTCAACTTCCCAACCATATTTTCTAAGCTGATCGTCAATAATAATTCGTGTCTCGGCTTCTGTAAGCACCATAGTTTCCGTTACCGCCGCTGACTTATTGGCTTTCTCTTTTGGGGATAAATCATCTGTTGCTGTCACAACGAGTCTTGCTTTAGTGGCTCTAGCCAGTTGCTCTTCTAAATCTTGGATTATGCTTTTGTAATCAGGAATAGGTTCATCTTGTGGCATGACAAACTCGGGTGCCTGAAAACTATAATCGCCATACACCTCCATAAACCACACAGCAAGTCTGTATGCCATTCTAAGCAAAGATTTAGCAGTATCAACTGAATCCTCATACTGATGAACTGCAGCGTTACGTGTCTTTCTGAGGGAATACAGAATATCATCAATTCTTCCGCCACGCTCAATAAGCCCTTCACGTTTTAAGATCTTTATTCTATTCGCATGAGTGTTGTCATAGGTGGGTTCAGTAAGTCTTTCTTTTGCAAAAATCTCCTGTACAAGTCGTTCGGCAAACATTCCAAGTTTATAAATACACGCATTAGGATCATTGTATAGATAGCTTTCAGCGGCTTTTCCAATTCTCGCAAGTGTTTCCCAGTATCTGTTCAAAAAATCGAAATTAGATGTCATATTGATTTCACCTCCATCACAAAGGAACTTCTCATAATACTGTACTATGAGAAGTTATTATCTACTTTATTATACCACAAATTGCACAATTAGTCAATTGGTATACAGTATAAAATCTGTATTTTTAACTATGGAAAAGCAAAACGAAGAGCAGGTTTTTATACCTGCTCCTCGTTTTGCATCTATTCCGTTTTTTATTTGGTGATATTGGTAACAATGGTTGTGCGAACTCCGTTTTTGCTGCTGCTTTGTATGGTATAGGGGAGGGAAAGTGAAGACAGAAATGCGTTCAGTTTTGCCTCCGGGAAGAATCTGCTTGTGTCTTTCCACTTATCGTCCAGAATTCTGCCGTACACAAGTTTATGCAGCGTGTTGATTTTCTGCTTTAGTGTTTGGAGTTGGTCAAAAGAACCGTTTTCGTCTGGAGAAATCAGTGCAAGGGGTGTAAGTGTTTCCAGATATGCAGCCAACTGAACTTTCGCCTCTTCTATGAGCTCTTGGAAAGTTTGCGGTGCGTTGATTTTAGGGACTGCAGCAGACGGTTCTTTTCCGGAAAGATGAGACAACAGAATTTTAATATATGATTGCTTGGGGTCAGTCTGCATTTTTTGCAGCAGATACAAAGAAAAGCAGATCTGATAATATGCGTGATAGCAGGCGGGAAGATTGAAGAATCTGTTTGCGGCATTTTGTCCTGCATGGACTCTTGCCATGACATTCAGACTCTGGTGAATACTCTCCTGAAGGAAATCCAGAACCTTTTCAGAGTTGGCATCTTCAAAATATACCCGAACGGTTTCATTCGGAGTACGTTGTTTGACCTGGAGCATTTGCTTTATAGAAGAAATCGATGCAAATGGGAGTACAATGTTTTTGAGCGTCGGGTCTGTGATAGAGAGATTGCTGCATAGTCTGGCTTCAACAATGAGAACACGGTAATTCGATTTTTGCTGTTGTATCAGTTCCTCATAAGCAGCCGCATCTTCTTCGTACAGGAAGCAGGCATCGATATGATTTCCTTGGAGCTGAGCCTCTAGTCGAATACCGTCTACAGCAGTGTTGACAAAGACCAGCCATTTTTCATATGCTGATTTTTTCTGGATTTCCGGACAGATCGCAGTGAGATTTTCATACAAGACAGGCTCAAGAAAAGTGTAATCCATAGGAAGTGCCAAAAGCGTATTTGGATTCGGTGAAAACAGATTGATCTGCTGGGAAAAATCATAAAATTCTTCCATAGAGTCAGATAAAAATATTTTCGATGGATTCGGAAATGGATTTGGGAAATAATCTTTTAAAAACAAATCTGCAAAATAATTGAGGTTATCATCCCAGGAGTCATTTAATATACACGCAGCATCCAGGAAAAAGAGATATCTGGATTGTCCGCAGAAGAAGAAAAATGCCTGATCCCTATTTCTGCATTTTGCCGCCGCAACATCATATGGAATCACCATTATATTCGATTCAGAATTTAAGAACTTATCGAGCGAATCGGATCCTGTAATTTCTGAATGTGTTCTGTATTTCCTTCCAGAAAAGATGACAATTTGTTGGTTCGGATCATACGCTGAGAAATACTGAATCAATGTATCAAGAGTTTCTTTGGTTGAATTTGCGGAAAGAAAGACCTTTTCCTGTGGTTTCCAGCTGCTTACAATTTTTTCTGTTACAGCATCTTTAAAACTTTGATATACGGTAGAATTATCGGTTGGAAAGGGGAAAATATCTCTTTTTTGATTTGAATGTATCAGCTGTTCGTTGATTTCTCGAAAGCGTGAAAGTATGTCAGTAGACTCTGTGTGGACAGCTTTTTTCTGCTGGTCAACGGTAACACATCTGTTTGTGACTGCATTGAGAAACTCTGGATATGATGAGTAGTTTTTGGACTGTAGTCCTTTGTGAGAAAGCAGATGTTTAGAAATTGCTTTCCATGTTTCCTTGTCAGATGCGATGTCACAAAGATCAACTGCACCCGGATAAGATAAGTATTGATCGATCCAACCATAGATCGGTGGTGCGTCATAGATCGGTGGCGTGGTATACATTTTATTGCTCCTTTTTTGTCAGTTTTCGTTGCTTCTGGGGTACGGTTTAATTTGGTCGGTGATGCCAAGCAGATAGTCCGTGCTGGTGTCGTAATATTCTGCAAGAAATATCAGTGATTCCAGAGGGATTTCTGTTGTGTGGGATTCATAACGGGAGTAAGTCTGCTGGGAACATTTCAGAAGCTTTGCCATAGCAGCCTGAGACATATCCCTGTCCTCTCTCAAATCCCGCAAACGTAAGTGTAATTTCAATAAAACTCACCTCGTAGTTTGGTATGTTTATTATACCATATTCAGAAAGTGCGTATTTGATTTTACTTGAAAAATGAGTAAAATAAATGTTTTGAAGCTTCCGAGAAAAGTTTAGGATATTGCCAAATGTTTTGCAAAAGGAGATGAAAGTGGATTTGTAAATAGAATAGAGCAGGCAAAGTCCTGCTCCTCCTTTTGTATAAAAACGCAGAATCCTGCGTCAAATTTCTTGATTTGCCATTGCGAGTATGATATAATATGTACAAAAGGGCAAGATACATAAGTGTACCCATAACAGCAAAAAGGAGTACAATGGATGGATATTATTTCTTTGATCGGAGAAACCACAGAATACGACAAGAAGCAGGCTGTCGAGGCCAAGAAACCGAAGAGCTGGTGTAAGAGCATCAGTGCCTTTGCAAACGGACGGGGCGGAAAGCTGATATTCGGGATTGCCGATGACAACACGATTATCGGACTGGAAAACGCTGAGAAAGATGCAGAAACCATCAGCGAACAAATAAAAGTGCACCTGAATCCAATCCCGGAATTTACACTTCGCTTTCAGAAGGTGGAAGGCAAAACGCTGATGATTGTGGAAGTTTATGCAGGTGAACAGACACCTTACTACTATTCTGGCGATGGAATGCTGACTGCATTTATCCGCATTAGAAATCAGAGTGTTCAGGCTACACCACAGCAGTTGAGTGAGCTTGTACTGAAAGGCAGCAATGCGACCTATGACAGTCTGCCGTCGAAGTATCAATTTGACGATATGGCGTTCACTAAGCTGAAATCTGTGTTCTATCAGCAGACCGGGCATTCCTTTGCAGAATCTGATTATGAGTCATTTGGATTGATCGACGAAAAAGGCAATCTCACCAATGCCGGAGCGTTGCTTGCAGATGAATCTCCCATAAAGCAATCCAGGTTGTTCTGCACACGTTGGAATGGACTGGATAAGGCTGACGGTGTGGTTGATGCAATAGACGATGCCGAAATTTCGGGCAGTATTATTATCTTGCTGCAAGAGGGTCTGGCATTTGTAAAACGTCATTCCCGCAAAATGTGGCAGAAAACAGCTGACGGCAGATTGGAAATGCCCGACTATCCAGAAAGAGCAGTTCTGGAGGGAATTGTCAATGCGATCATTCACCGCAATTACAATGAGATCGGCTCGGAGGTTCACATTGATATTTTTGATGATCGGCTTGAAATATACTCACCAGGCGGAATGTTTGATGGTACAAAGGTTCAGGACAGAGACTTGATGAATGTTCCGTCAAGGCGAAGAAACCCTGTGATTGCTGATGTTTTCAATCGCTTGAAGTACATGGATCGGCGTGGCAGCGGATTCAAAAAAATCCTCTCCGCTTATAAAACACTTCCGAACTATACAGAGGGGAAAAAGCCTGTTTTTACATCGGAATATGATTGTTTCTTTCTGACAATGTGGAATATGAATTATGGTGTAGTGGAGGATGTTGAAGTAGGTAACGGAGACGCTCAAGAAAAGACCAAAGAAAAAGCCCAAGAAAAGACCAAAGAAAATCGCAACGCAATTCAGGACAGAATTCTTAAACTAATAAAAGAAAATCCCCAGATTACAATCGCTAAAATATCTGAGAGCCTTGCAATAACCAATGATTCCGCTAGGTATCATGTTAAGAAGATGAAGAAAAACGGGCTGATCGAACATTGCGGTTCCACAAAGCGTGGGTACTGGAAAATAAAATAACAGAGATGCAAGAACGAACACGAGGTGAAACACATGAACCGCTGTTTTAACATTACCGGCTGTTGCAATCCACAAGAACATTACATGGTCAATCTGGACAGCCGCCTTGCACAAATCAAAGAGATGGTGGACAAGGGGCAGTACTTTTGTATCAATCATGGACAACAGTATGGAAAAACTACGATATTGAAAGCACTGCAAGCGTATCTAAAAGAGGAATATACAGTCATCAGAATTGATTTTCAATTTATCAGCACATCAGAGTTTGCAACAGAAAGTGTCTTTGTCAAGGCACTTGCACGGCTGCTCTGGAGTTGTTATCGCAGAGAAATGCCTGGCGAAATCGAAGAGCAGGTCAAACAAATAAAGCAGAGCCTGAATCATACTGAAGTGGACTTATTTACGGTTCTAAGCAGATGGTGTGCGGTGTCGTCAAAGCCAATTGTGCTGATGGTGGATGAAGCAGATCATCCTGGAAACAGTCAGACTTTTCTTGATTTTTTGGCACAGCTCAGAGGTCGTTTTCTCGCCCGAAACAAACGTCCGACATTTCGATCGGTTATTTTATCAAGTGTTCATGATGTACGAAATCTTCGTCCACCCACGGAGGATAGATATGGTATTCCGTGGAATATTGCCTCTGCCTTTGAGATCGACATGAGTTTCAATGCGCATGACATTGCCGGAATGTTGACGGAATACGAGAATGACCATCATACTGGCATGGATATTCAGAAATTGTCCCAGTTGATCTACGATTATACTTCTGGTTATCCGGTGCTGGTGTCGATGATTTGCAAATACATGGACGAAAAATTCGGTTGGCAAACAGAATGCGTTTCAGATGCTGTAAAGTTGATTCTAACGGAACATAACCCTTTGTTTGAGACACTTATTTACACCTTTGAAAGCAGCCAGAATCTTTACGACTATTTGTATCAGATTTTGATTCTGGGCAAAAGGTTTCTCTATACACCAGATAATTCCATCACTCGTTTAGCAATGACGTATGATTTTTTGAAAGAAGAAAACGGTTGTGTTGCAGTTGCCAATCGTATCTTTGAAATGCGTCTTTACAATGCGATTCTGACATCAAATGAAATGCAAGAAACACCGATCTATAAAGCCGGTGAACGGGACAAAAACCAGTTTATTTAAGGCGATTAGTAGTATAGCAATCATAAACCTGCGTATTATCCTATTTTGAACAATGTGCAAACCTGCGCATTATCTCAAATGGTGCTGTTATGATACTAAAATGTATAACAAGCTGCTGACACTGAAAACCAAGTTGAACTGTGAAAGACTATTTTGTGAAGCACATGAACGATCATGACGGGTAAGCGTATTCCATCGAATCCATCAAAGTTATCTGTCTAATTCAAAAATCGATATAAAAAATGCAAAATCGCAAATTTGCATTGACTATTTCATATAAATGTGGTATAATAAATAACACAGGATAGGAGGCATCACGATGAATGGAGCAATTGTTAGGATAGAACAAGTTGAGATTCGGAATTTCAAGAATGTAGTACACGGAATCATCGGATTCAAAAATACACACAAACCGTACAAAGCAAGTGTGCTGGGACTTTATGGGCAGAACGGTTCCGGAAAGACAGCCCTGATCGATGTGATCGACATTTTGAAATATGTGTTGAGCGGACGTTCTGTGCCGACATCTTATGGAGCTTGTATTCATGTTGATGCAGACTATGCACAAATACAGTATAAGCTGACAATGGAGAATGCCAAGGAACAAGTGAAATATGATGTGGTCTATCAGTTTAAGCTTCGCAGAGAATCCTTGTCACCGGATGAGATAACCGAAATGCAACCAAAAGACACATTTCGTGTGGTGGTATTTGATGAGGTACTGAGTACAGCTTATCAGGATGCAGCACAAAGCCAGCGGCTGCAGAAAATCATTGATACCAATGCAAAAGAAACTGCCTTTCTTCCAAAAGTAAAATATGATATTTTCACAGGCGGAAATAAAGCAGTTGCCACGGATCTATTGGTTGCCAAAAGAATGGCCGAGCAGACTAGCCGTTCCTTTATATTCTCCAAAGAGAGCCGCAAAATCTTTCATGAAAACTGCAAAGAGAAGCATCTGACATTTTTGATAGACCGTTTATCTGAATATGGAAAGTCGGAACTGTTTGTTATTGATACCAAGAATACAGCGATGATCAGCCTGAGTAATCTGCCGTTGGCGTTGAAATACCATGATGACCAGATTGGAGCTTTTGGTGAAGTTCCCATTCCGTTGTGGGACGCTGGTACAATTCCATCACAGGTATTGGAACTTTTGCAAAAAGTAATTGTCAATATGAATATTGTCCTGGAACAATTGGTTCCAGGCTTGACAATTGGCGTTGTGAATCTTGGGGAGCAGCTGTTAGAAAGTGGTGCAAAAGCGAATCGAATTCAGCTGGTTTCTTTGAAAAACAAGAAGGCAATCCCACTTCGTTTTGAATCGGAGGGAATTAAAAAGATTATTTCTGTTTTGCAATTGCTGATCGTCGTCTATAACCAGCCGTCAATTACTGTTGCAATCGATGAACTGGATGCAGGCATTTTTGAATATCTGCTGGGTGAACTGCTCCGTATTATTTCAGAAAAGGGAAAGGGACAACTGATCTTTACTTCACATAATCTTCGACCGCTGGAAACCATAGACCGTGGATTTGTGGCGTTTACCACAGTGAATCCGGAAAATCGGTATATTCGAATGACAAATGTCAAGAACAGCAATAACCTGAGAGATTTCTACTATCGGGATATTACGTTGGGCGAGCAGAGTGAAACGGTGTATGACCCCACCAATAATTATGAGATCGCATTTGCATTCCGGGAGGCAGGTGAAAGCTATGCCCCGTAAAAAGATTGTGTTTATCATTGTGGAAGGACCATCCGATCAAGATGCACTTGGTACAGTTTTAAGTAACTTATATCCTTCAGATCAGATTTACCTGCACATTGTACACGGTGATATTACCACAGCACATAACATTACTGCCAACACGATCGTTGCCGAAATTGGAAAGATGATAAAACAGTTTGCAGCTCAGAATTATTTTAAGAAGAGTGATTTTAAGGAGATCGTCCATATTACGGATACGGACGGTGCCTTTATCTCAGCAGAAAATGTAGTGGAGCTGCCAGAGAGGGATGCCAATGAAAAGGTCATTTATACGACAACAGAGATTCAGGCAGAAAATGTGGAGAGTATCCAGAAGCGGAATGAACAGAAGTCTTTCAATCTGAATAAACTGCTTGGCTGTTCTCGGATTTGGGGTATACCGTATCATGTCTTTTATATGTCGTGCAATTTGGATCATGTACTTCACAATAAGCTTGGCAGTACAGATGAAGAAAAAGAACAAGATGCGTATGCGTTTGCAAAAAAATATCATAGAGCCACAAAGGATTTCTGTGACTTTATGATACATTCAGATTTTTCAGTGGTGGAAAATTATGATTATCGTTCTTCTTGGAATTATATCAAAGAGGAACTGCATTCACTAGAGCGTCATTCTAATTTTGGGCTGTATCTGCAAGAAAATGAGGAGCAGTGATAAATTATTGTGATCTCATATCGATATAAAAATCATTTTATATGTATAAAAAATTCACGATTTCGTACCCTTACGCATACCCATATGAGATCATAAAACTTTATGAATGACTATATATATCAAAGAAATGGCATGAAAAAACACTGTTTTTCCTTATTTTTCGTTATGAAAAAGAACGAAAAGCAGTGTTTTATAAATCTCATAACCCGAAGGTCGTCAGTTCAA
>JABLTO010189241.1_pt1 | contig 24542 bp, 25 predicted proteins | sample 7160091 | NCBI WGS metagenome assembly JABLTO01 (sample SAMN14651225, study PRJNA627086) | human gut metagenome | isolation source: feces | host: Homo sapiens
CGGAAAAACCAGCTCTTGACGGATGGATGTTTTTGGTTTAACATGTATAAATATTCTACGTCGGCTCCTATGGCAGGAGTCTGCAGAAAGGACTTTATCCCACGCTATGAAAACGCTGATCAAAAACGGCTATCGGGTCTGCGGTACGATCTATCTGGAAAATGGCGATGAGCGGATCGCCTTTCAAAAAGAGCAGGAAAATTGATTGGCACAAAGCGTTTTCTCATCCATCACTGTTTTTGGGGTCCACCCGGATGTGCCGGTGCGGGCCTTTTTCATGCCAAAAGCGAAACAAACCGCTCATGTATCTGCCCACAGTACAGTCCATAACATCTCATCTATAAGGCAAAACGGCCCATATCGGCAAAACTTTATGCGTCACCCTCTTTCTATATCGTGGTGCACTTTAACCGCATACCATTTTCTCTCAAATACCGGTAATTTCTTGGTTTGTTCTCGCTCCTTTTGGCTTCCTCTCCTCCAAAGAAAAAAGAGCCTTTCGGCTCTTTTTTTTCTTTGGGCAAATAGGGAATGTTCTATCAAAAAGATGTCTGTCAAAGGTTATTTGTCCTCCATGCACAAAATCAGCACCGCTTTTTGCGCATGGAGCCGGTTTTCCGCTTCATCATAAATTTCGTCCACATGCTCCTCGAATACATTCTCAGCGATTTCCTCGTTCATGTGGGCAGGCAATGCTGCAGCATCACATCCGGCTTGGCGCAGGCGATCAGTTCCCGGTTAACCTGCCAGCCCGCAAAGGCTTTTTGGCGGGCTTCGGTTTCCGCTTCCTGTCCCATGGAGGTCCATACGTCAGTGAAGATCACATCTGCGTCTCTCGCTGCGGTAAACTGGTCGTTGGTCAGGGTGAAATGATCGCCATATTCCGCAGCTACTGCCAGCGCCTGCGGGTCCGGCTGATAGCCGTCCGGCGTGGCCACCGACACCTGTATTCCCACGCGTAGCCCGCCCACCAGCAGACTGTTGGCCATATTGTTGCCGTCACCAATATAGCAAATTTTCAACCCTTCCAGCGTTTTTTCCTCTCCCGCACCGTCATCAGATCCGCCAAAACCTGGCAAGGATGGCAGTAGTCGGTCAGTCCGTTGATCACCGGCACCGAAGCAAATTCGGCCAGTTGTTCCACGTCCGACTGGGCAAAGGTACGGATCATGATGCCGTCCACATAGCGGCTGAGCACTCGAGCCGTCGCCTTAATCGACTCGCCGCGCTCCAGCTGAATATCCCGGCTGGACAGGAACAGGGCATGCCCATCCAGCTGGAACAGCCCAGTCTCAAAGGAGACGCGGGTTCGGGTAGAGGATTTTTCAAAAATCATCCCCAGCGTTTTCCCTTTCAGCCTCTCGTGGGCGATGTGGTGCTTTTTTCGTATTTTAGCCGATCTGCCAAGTCAAGAATCTCCGTGATTTCTTCGCCGGTCAGATCGGATCATTTTAACAGATGCTTCAATTCAGGCGTCTCCTTTCAGGCCGGCGGCACAGCATAAAGATTACAGCAGCGCGGCCAGCGTTTCTTTGGCGCAGGCAATCTGCTTTTTGACCTCCTCCGGGGCAGGCCCCCCCGCAGATCTGCGTTCTTTTACGCAGGTATCCAGCGAAATGGCATGGTACACATCTTCTTCAAACAAATCGCAATGGCTTTTCAGTTCCTCCATGCTCAGCTTTTCCAGCACCGTGTCATGTTCGATGCAGTAAGCCACCAGCTGGCCGGAGACCATGTGCGCGTCCCGGAAGGGCAGTCCTTTCTTGACCAGATAATCCGCCAGGTCGGTGGCATTGATAAAGCCTTTTGCCGAGGCATGGCGCATATTCTCGCTTAAAATTTTTGCACTCTTGAGCATGGGGATAAAGGTGGAAACACACATTTTTACCGTGTCCACCGCGTCAAACAGCGCTTCTTTATCCTCCTGCATATCCTTATTGTAAGCCAGCGGCAGACCTTTCATCATCGTCAAAAGGGTCATCAAGTCGCCGTAGACCCGGCCGGTCTTGCCGCGGATCAGCTCGGTGATATCCGGGTTCTTTTTCTGCGGCATGATAGACGAACCGGTAGAAAACGCGTCGTCCAGTTCCATAAATTTAAACTCCCAGCTGCACCAGAGGATCACTTCCTCGGAGAAACGGGACAAATGCATCATAAAAATGGACAGTGCGCTTGCCAGCTCCAGCGCATAATCCCGGTCGGAAACGCCGTCGATACTGTTTTGGGAAATGCCGGTAAAGCCCAGCAAGTCCGCCGTCATCTGCCGGTCGATGGGATAGGTGGTGCCGAAAGCCGCGCCGCAGCCTAAAGGCATGGTGTCCAAAATGCGCTTATCACAGTCGAGAAGCCGCTGGATATCCCGCAAAAACATCTGGACATACGCCATCAGATGGTGGGCGAACGTGATGGGCTGCCCGCGCTGCAAATGGGTATATCCGGGCATGACCGTTTCGGTGTGCGCCTGCGCTTTTTCCAAAAGCGCTTCGATCAATTCGCGGCACAGCGGCAGAATCTGGCCGATTTCGTCGTGGAAATACAGCTTCATGTCCAGCGCCACCTAATCGTTGCGGCTTCGGGCGGTGTGCAGCCGTTTGCCCGCGTCGCCAATGCGGTCGGTCAATTCCGCTTCGATAAACATATGGATGTCCTCGGCGTTGGGGTCGAAAACCAGATCGCCGCTTTCGATATCCTTTAAAATATCGGTCAGTCCCGCCGTAATGGCTTTCTTATCTTCTTCAGAGATGATCCCCTGCTTGGCCAGCATGGCGGCGTGGGCAATGCTTCCCTTAATATCCTGCGCATACATCCGGTTATCAAAAGAAATAGACGAGTTAAAATCGTTTACATGCTTGTCAATCTCTTTGGAAAATCTTCCGGCCCAAAGTACCATAACGTTCCCTCCATAATGAAAACAGATTTCTTTCCCAACAGGAAAGGCCAATCCGGTACAAGCCGGACCAACGCTCTTCATTGTACCATAAGCGGGATTATTTACCCAGTTTTTCATCCAGCAGCGCTTTCACTTTAATCGGCAGACCGAACAGATTGATAAAGCCCTGGGAATCCAACTGATCATAAACCTCGTCCGCGCCAAAGGTGGCAATCTCCTCGGAATACAGCGAGTAGGGGCTAACGGTTCCCGCGGGGATGATATTGCCTTTATACAGCTTGAGCTTTACATCGCCGGTAACCGTTTGCTGGGTGGTGCTGACAAAAGCGCTGAGCGCCTCCCGTAAGGGGGTGAACCACTGGCCGTAGTAAACCAGCTCCGCAAATTTCAGCGCGATCTGTTGTTTGTAATGCTGGGTATCCCGATCCAGGCAAAGGGTTTCCAGCAGTTCATGGGCCGCGTAAAGAATGGCGCCGCCGGGCGTTTCGTATATGCCTCTGGACTTCATACCCACCAGCCGGTTCTCCACCATGTCCACAAGGCCGATACCGTTGGCGCCGCCGATTTGATTGAGCGCGGTGATGATGTCCAACGCCTTCATTTTTTTGCCGTCCAGCGCCGTGGGAATGCCTTTTTCAAAGTGCAGCGTTACATAGGTGGGTTTATCCGGTGCCTTCTCCGGGGAAACACCCAGTTCCAGGATTTTATCATAATCCGGCTCGTTACCGGGATCCTCCAAATCCAGGCCCTCATGGGACAGGTGCCACAGGTTTTTATCCTTGGAATAGCTGGTCTCTCTGCTGACATTTAGCGGGATTCCCTTTTTCTCCGCGTAATCAATTTCGTCGTCCCGGCTCTTCATCTCCCAAGTCCGCCAAGGGGCGATGATGCCCATATTCGGCGCAAACGCTTTAATCGCCAGTTCAAACCGCACCTGATCGTTTCCTTTGCCGGTGCAGCCATGGGCAATGGCGTCCGCCCCTTCCTTCTTCGCGATTTCCACAATCTTCTTTGCGATAATCGGCCGCGCAAAGGAGGTTCCCAGCAGATATTTGTTCTCATAAACTGCGCCGGCCTGCATGGTGGGGATGATGTAGTCGTCTACGAACTCCTCTTTCATATCCAGAATATACAGTTTAGAAGCGCCGGTCTGGATTGCCTTTTCCTCTAAACCGGAAAGCTCCTCTCTCTGCCCCATGTCCGCGACCACGGCGATGACCTCGCAGCCCTCATAATGCTCTTTCAGCCAGGGAATGATGACTGACGTATCCAAGCCGCCGGAATAAGCCAATACAATTTTCTGATACTGTTTCATGCTGCACTCTCCTTTTGTCCCTTTTGCGTTTCTCTAGGCGTTTGCCGGAAATTTATATTTATAATTATACATATATTTAGCATAAAATCAACTATATTTGCAATATTATTCATTTATAGATGTATTTTGTTCATTATTATAAGTTTTTTATGAATGTGTACCCCCGTTTTGTAGCATATCGCCTACTTCGCGAAAAATCAGTCTGATTCCCTTTTTGCGCATATCTACCGCCAAAAATTCATATGCTTTGATAGCCTACTGCCGGACATCTTCACAACGGCAGAATAAAATACAGGCAATCAGAACCGTATCGGCGGCAGATGATCAAGGAGGGAATTGGGTGAGACGTTCCGGCAGATTCCGGCGGCTGTTGGGCACGGCGGCTTCCATCGCTGTCCTGGCGGGTTCCTTGGCGGCCTTTCCTGCCCTGAGCACAGCACTGGGTTCCTTTTTGGGAAAAGCCGCCGCCGCTTCTGCCATGTTGCAGCTGCCTGAGGGCGGCATGGCCTATCTGCAAAACCGATTTCAGGACGATCTGGTACAGGACGAGCCCATATCCGCCTCCCAGCCGCAGGCTGAAAAGCCGATCCAAAGCGCTATTAGCGCGCAGGAGCCAAGCATACCGGCTCAAAGCCAGGCGGAATCTCAAAGTCAAAGTACGATTGTCATCCCACAAACCCCTGAATCTCCATCCATCGAGACCATTGCGCCCCAAAACCGCGGGACGATCACCGAAAAGACTTTTACTGCTGATCAAAGCTCTTTGTATATTCCGCTTTCTGCAGGGTATATTAAAAATTCAACCAGCCTGTCTAATCAGCAGGTTTTATCTTTACTGGCTCAGCCCATGGAACTTGCGCTGGAAGATACCGACCAGCCTCAGGTACTGATCGTGCATACCCATGCCACGGAAAGCTTTGAACCTTTCGACCGGGATTTCTGCGATACTTCTTATACCTGGCGGAGCACCGATAATACCCAAAATGTGGTTTTCCTGGGGGATATCATCGCCAGCCAGCTGGAACAGGCAGGGATCGGGGTGATTCACGATACTACACAACACGACTACCCCTCTTATAACGGCTCTTACGAGCGCAGCGCCGATACCATCCGCAAATGGCTGGAGCAGTATCCTTCCATCAAAGCGGTCATTGACGTGCACCGGGACGCCATAGAAAGTCCCGCAGGCAATTTGATTAAGCCGGTGGCGATGATCGACGGGGAAAAAACCGCACAGGTCATGATTATCGCCGGCTGTGACGACGGAACCATGAACATGCCGGACTGGGAGCGGAATCTGCGTTGGGCCGCCGCCTTGCAGTCCACTGCGGAGACGATGTATCCCGGACTGACCCGGCCGGTCTTTTTCTGCTACCGCAAATACAATATGGATCTGACCGGCGGTTCTCTGCTGATAGAGTTCGGCTCCCACGGCAATACCTTGGAGGAAACTGCCCGCGCGGCTGAATGCATGGGCAAGGCTATGGCTCAAACGCTGCTGGACACACTGCCCCAATAATCTGTTGCCAGCACAGCCTCTGTGCAGGCCGGAAATACCGGAAGCAGTCAGCACCAGAAATGGCTTTTTCCTTATAACCGGCAAGGCATGACGGTAGCCCAAGAAAGCCCGCAAACCAACGCAGAAAAAACAGCCGTGTTCGATTTTGACTCCCCTTTTCCCACCGTGCATATCTGCTGCCGTTCCCCGCCAGGCCCCCATCATACTATTTTTATTCTCGCTTCCCCATTGATCAAAGTCGATTCTTATTAACACATCATCCGCTTTTAACAAGCATTCTGTTTTCTGTTATTTCGTAACCTATCGTTTAAAAATATTCCGTTTTAAAATCCCCAAACAGCCTTGTTGCCGGTTACAACGAGATAAAAAATCCGAAAAAATACTTTTATTTAAGGAGAAAAAATGCAAAAAAAGACGCAAAAACAGATTTTTTGGCTCAGTTTTTTCTTTGTTTTGCTGCTGTTTTCCGCCGCAGCCATGTTCATGATAGCGGAGTACAATACCACCCGTTCCGGATATACCCCACAGCCGCCGCTGTACCGTTTCGCCACACAGATCATGGAACCTTTTTCCCGGGCAATGGAACCGGTGCTGCAATGGCTCCACCTGGCCTAAACTTTTTCCGGTCAAAACGCAACGCCGCTCTTCCGGCAATCGGGCAGAACGCGGTGTTTTTGTGCTACCGATTCTTTCCTGGAAATAAAGCCGCGGACTAGAGCAAAAGCTCTGTGTGCGATTTGACTGATAGAACGGGAATCGGCAGATCGGAAAAAATCCGCTCAAGCAAACGGCGCAAGCAAAATACCCTCGCCGCTGCAAGGATCCTGCAACAAAATGGCCCTATGACGCAAAGTCGGTGGTGAAAGCAAAGAGGGCATCCGCAGATAGAGCCAGCTAAAGCGAAAGATCTCGCTGCGGACGCATCACAGAAGGGATCTCGGCACAGAAGTACAAGGAAGAAACGTAAATTTTCTGCACCGAAGTTATTGGAAAATTTCAGCAGCCGACCGAGAAAGCCCGGTGGAAACTTTTTTCTCCCACGGTTTTTGGGCAAAACAAAAAGAGGACGGAAAATCCGTCCTCTTTTTTTACCGAAAGGAAAATTATTTCAACGCTTCTTCTACTGCAACCGCGCAGGCAACGGTGGCGCCAACCATGGGGTTGTTGCCCATACCGATCAGGCCCATCATTTCTACGTGAGCAGGTACGGAGGAAGAACCGGCAAACTGCGCGTCGCCATGCATACGGCCCATGGAGTCGGTCAAGCCGTAAGAAGCGGGGCCGGCAGCCACGTTGTCCGGATGCAGGGTACGGCCGGTGCCGCCGCCAGAAGCAACAGAGAAGTATTTTACGCCGTTCTCGCCAGCCCATTTTTTGTAGGTACCGGCAACCAGATGCTGGAAGCGGGTGGGGTTGGTGGAGTTACCGGTGATGGAAACGTCAACTTTCTCTTTTTTCATGATGGCAACGCCTTCGAGCACGTCGTTGGCGCCATAGCAGCGAACTTTTGCTTTGTCGCCCTCGGAGAAGGGAACTTCGCGGACAACTTTCAGATCGCCGGTGGTGAAGTCATACTCGGTCTCCACATAGGTGAAGCCGTTGATTCTGGAGATGATATACGCCGCGTCTTTTCCCAAGCCGTTGAGGATAACCCGCAGGGGTTTCTTTCTGGCTTTGTTGGCGGTTCTGGCGATACCGATCGCGCCTTCCGCAGCGGCGAAGGACTCATGTCCTGCCAAAAAGCAGAAGCAGTCGGTCTCTTCTCTTAACAGCATGGCACCCAGGTTACCATGACCCAAGCCAACCGCTCTTTGCTCCGCAACGGAACCGGGGATGCAGAACGCCTGCAGGCCCAGGCCGATGGCCTCGGAAGCGTCGGCCGCAACTTTGCAGCCTTTTTTCAGCGCGATGGCGGTGCCCAGGGTATATGCCCAGCAGGCGTTCTCAAATGCGATGGGCTGTACGCCTTTGACAATCTCTTCTACATTGATGCCATGCTCTTTGCAAAGCGCGTCGGCATCCTCAAGGGTTTTCCAACCATATTCAGCAAGACATGCCTCGATTTTCGGCATTCTTCTTTCCTGACCTTCAAATTTTGCCATGTGAGTTTACCTCCTTTTCTTATGATCCCGATTATTCTTCACGCGGGTCGATATATTTGGCGGCGCCTTCGTAACGGCCGTAGGTGCCAACGTTTTTGTCATATGCGGTTTTGGGATCCACGCCGTGACGGATGTCTTCCAGCATTTTGCCTACGCGGACAAATTTGTAGCCGATTACCTCGTTGTTGGAATCCAGGGCCAGAGACAGGATATAGCCCTCGGCCATTTCCATGTAGCGAACGCCTTTTTTGGAGGTGGAGAAAATGGTGCCGACCTGAGAACGCAGGCCTTTGCCCAAATCTTCCAGTCCGGCGCCGATGGGCAAACCGTCTTCAGAGAACGCAGTTTGGGTTCTGCCGTAAACGATCTGCAAGAACAGCTCTCTCATAGCAACGTTGATTGCGTCGCACACCAGGTCGGTGTTCAGCGCTTCGAGCAGGGTTTTCTTCGGCAGAATCTCAGCGGCCATTGCAGCGGAATGGGTCATGCCGGAGCAGCCGATGGTCTCGACCAGCGCCTCCTCGATAATACCGTTTTTCACGTTCAGGGTCAGTTTGCAGGTACCCTGCTGGGGCGCGCACCAGCCGATACCGTGAGTCAAACCGGAGATGTCGGAAATCTGATAGGCTTTTACCCATCTGCCTTCTTCCGGAATGGGCGCGGGACCGTGGTTGGGACCTTTGGTAACAGGGCACATTCTCTCTACTTCATGAGAATAGTTCATTGCGGTTCTCCTTTCGGTTTTCTATATTCTGTATGCATTTTGCTCATACCTGCCCATATTATAACGAATCGGACAAGGATTATCAAGAGATTTCTGCCAATTTGTGAAGGGTTTGACAATAAAAACGCTGGTCTTTCTCTTTGGGCCGTAAGGCAAAAACCTTTTTCAAAAGCAGATTTTGGAGTGCGGCACGCCATTTTTCAAGCTGGTGGTCAGACAGACGCAAACCAACGCAGCAGGCAGAACACCAGCAACAGGGAAAACAGGACCATAAACAGATAGCCCAGCTTTTTCAGCTTTGGTTTTTCCTTGTAATAGGCAACAATGGGAAAGGTCAGCCCCAGTCCAAACAGCACTACCAGGAAAAAAACCATAGCCTGTGCAAACGAATCGGTCATTTTGCAATCCTCCTGCGCGCCGCTGCCGTCCATTTTTTACGCGGCGCTTCTTTGTTAGTATAACCCCAGCGTGTGCCTGAAATTGTTACAGAACAGAAAATTTTCTCCCTGGGAAATATCCCAAAGATAATGAGCGTCGGAACTGTGCAGCACCAGAAGGTCTGCAAACCCCGGAATCTGTGAAGCCAGCTGCTCCACGTTTTCCCGGCAGGCGATTTCTACCGTCGAAAAGCCCCAGTGGGCAGAAAAATATCCCAAGTTGGAAAAAACGCTGGTGGAGCTTTTATCAATGTGGGCTGGATAGCAGATGCCCCCGAACCGGCGCACCAGAGGAACCACCTCCTCAATGGAAATGGCAGTGGCGTTAATCAAAAGATACGGCTCATAGCCGATGATTTCATCGGCCGCGTTTAAAATCCGCTGCTCGCCAAAAATCTCCGGCCGGTTTTTCACCGGCGGCAGGTGATCATGCACATAGGCGTCAAACGCCATTGCCTGCTCCAGCTGCCCAAACAGACAGATCACATGCACCTCTTCACTGGTGCACAGCTCCATGCCGGGAATCAGATCAATGGGCAGCTCTTTTGCCACTTCCACCGCGGCCGGGCAGTTTTTACAGCTGTTATGGTCGGTGATCGCCATGACCTGGATTCCACCCAGCACCGCCATGTTGAGCATATTGTTGACCGTCATATCGTTGTCGCCGCAAGGGGATAACGCCGAATGGGTATGCAGATCGTAAATCACTTTTTCCATAACTGCCGCTCCTTTCCAATCCAAAAAAAGCATACGCCGCCGGGGAAATCCCGGCGGCGTATGGCAGCCTGTCAACCCTCCAGCAGCCGCTGGATCAAAAGCCCGGTATCAAAAATCGGGTAAGGCGAGCGCAGCACCGGCACATCCTGCCCGTCGGCCCGGGTACACGCTTCCCCGTCCAGCGCGGCGTTTTCTGCCAGCACAATACAGGCAGTGTCCGCCAGCACGGCTACCGCTATCGCGTTGACATTCCCCATCACCGTAATCCAGGCGCAATCCGCCGGGGCGCGGCCCATGACAAAACTCAACAGGTCGCAGCAGAATACCCGGCCCGCCTCACGATCCAGAGCACCCGCTCCGGCCAGCACCGAAAAACCGCATTTCTCCGCTATTTGGCGGACGGTAACTTTTTTCATTTCGACTTCCCTCCGGCAATCGTCCAGGGCCAGGTCAATCCCGGCCATCTTCTTTAAAGGTATCAGGGATCTTTCCCTCCAGCTCCGCAATCGAGCTGGCGAGGGATTTCATTTTATCTTTCAGCAGGAATACGCAGGCGTCCGGCGTATTATAGCCGCGAACCACGTCTTCCGCAAGCGCCTTACAACTGGGCGCGCCGCAGGCAGCGCAATCCAACCCGCTGAACATATGGGAAATCGCTTCGATCTGGCCCAGTTTCTTCAGCGCCACGGTAATATCCTCATCTAGCTGCAGCACCGGCTCGTACTGGATTTCCGTATCAAACTTCATCTGGCGGGGAATCCCATCCCCCACCCGGTTGCAGGATACCGGCAGGTATTTGCGCACCCGCTTGAGCTTTGCTTTGGCAATATAGGGATTTTCCACCGTCAGCACCCCGCCGACACATCCGCCGGCACAGGCGTTCAGCTCCACAAAATCTACCGAACCCAGCTTTTCATCCTCCAGATCCTCCAACACGCGGATGACGTTTTCAATGCCGTCCGCCGCCAGATACCGGTCATTGAGCAGCGCTGCCGACTCTCCGCCGGAAGAACCCCAGCCAATGCCCATCCGCCCGGAACTTAAATATTCTTCCGGCGCACCGGCTTCTTCTTTCATAAAGCTAAGCATCTTCGGATAGACATCCCGAATCGCGACCACCGCATCGATGGCGCTTTTTTTGGTGCCAAGCGGCATTTTAACCGCCGTGACCTTCGCCGCACAAGGGGAAATAAAAATACAGCCGATCTTCTCAGCCGGAAGGCCAGTGCGCTCCATTGCCTCTTTTTTGGCTAACCGCGCGGCCACCTCCACTGGCGCCTGCAGCGGCAGAATATGGCGGATTAGATCCGGAAAGCGGACTCTGATCAGCCGCACCACCGCCGGACAGGCAGAGCTGATAACCGGGCGGGGCAGCTGCCCTTCGCTGAGCATTTTGCGGGTGGCGTCGCTGACCAGCTCCGCTGCCCGGGACACTTCAAAAATATCGTCAAAGCCCATGTCGATTAAAGCGCGCAGAATAATCTCCACGTCGTCAAGATTATTGAACTGGCCATACAGGCTGGGCGCCGGCAGGGCCACCGTATATTCGTATTGGTCCATCACTGAAAGAGGATCGAAAATCGGTTTTTTTGCATGGTGCGGGCAGATACGGATACATTCCCCACAGTCGATGCACCGGTCGGACAGGATCTTTGCCTTGCCGTCCCGCACCCGGATTGCCTCGGTAGGGCAGCGCTTGACGCAGTTGATGCAGCCGTGGCACAAATCCCGATCCAAGGTCACCGAATGGAAAAACTCGCTCACGACACAGCCTCCTCCTGCGGGTGGGTAAACACGGTCATAGAAACAGTGGTTCCAACCCCTACGGTGCTCTCGATTTTCATCTCATCGGTATATTTCTTCATATTGGGCAGACCCATTCCGGCACCAAAACCCAGGGAGCGTACATCGTCCGGAGCAGTGGACCATCCCGCCTGCATGGCAAGAGAAATGTCCTGAATACCGGGTCCCTGATCCTTGAGGACCATACGGACCGCATCGGGGGCAATATCCACATCAATCTGCCCACCGCCGGCGTGGATGACCATATTGATTTCGCCCTCGTACATGGCGATGGCCACGTTGCGAATGATATCCGGCGCCAGGCCCACCTGCTTCAGCGCCTTTTTAATGCTGCTGGAGGCCTCTCCTGCGCGGGTGAAATCATCGCCGGGAACATCATAATGAAAAGAAATGGTCTGGCTCATTTTCATTCGCAGCCTCCCCTCAGCCCATTTTCGTACAAAAGCCCGCAGGCAGTAAACATCCGCTGGCCGCAGGAAAGCAGCGCAATTCCCCGCTCTTCAGCCAATCCGATCATGGATGGGTCGGGCATTTTACCCCGGACAAACACAATACAGACAATATCCATCATTTCGGCGGTACGGATCACCTGCGGATTGACCAGCCCCGTCAAAAGCACCGCCTGATCCTTGACAAAGGCCAGCACGTCGCTCATCATATCGCTGCCGCAGGCTGTGTGCACCTCGTGGGAAAGCATTTCCTCATCGGCCCAGAGAATTTCTGCATGCAGAATATTCTTAATATCTTGAATCGTCATATTTGCCCTCCTGTTCCCATTATAATAGGTATCAGAGCCGGTGATTTTGCCGCAAAACCAGGAAGCGGACAATCCCGGTAGCATACCAGTCAAAAAAGCCGGACTTTCTCCCTTTTTTTTGGATATTATACCATATCCCGCCGGCAAGAACAAGGCGCCAGCCCAGCTCTTTCCTGCTTTTTCCGGATGGTGTGGAAAATATACTAAAATTTTTGTTATGTTTTTTTGGAATATCAACAAATTTCGTAATATTCATCGAAACATGGTGGATTTTGTCGTCCAGTCCTGTTATAATTTTAACCAGTCTAGAAGCATAAGGATTTTTGCGTCCAAAAACCGCTTGGCACTGGGAAAAACGGTTAAAAAAGGGGCAGCGGCCGGTGGTGGTCCGATTTCGCACCTTATGCAGATAGAGGAGGGCTCCGGGGGAGTCCGGAAACAATAATTTTGCCGTTTTACGGCGGAACGGAGGTTTTCATGGCTACTACAATTTCAGCGGTTCCCTTTAACGGAACCAAAGAGCAGGAACAAAAGCTTATTGAGCTGATTGCCGCCCACAAAGGGCAAAGAGGCGCTTTAATGCCGGTCCTGCAAGGCGCGCAGGAAATTTACGGCTATCTTCCTATCGAGGTCCAGAAGCTGGTCGCACAGCATCTGGAGATCCCGCTGGAGGAAGTCTACGGCGTTTCCACTTTCTATTCTCAGTTTACTTTGAACCCCAAAGGCAAATATAAAATTTCTGTTTGCCTGGGCACCGCCTGCTACGTCAAAGGTTCCGGCGACGTATTCGCCAAGCTGGGCGAATGTCTGGGCATCCAGGGCGGAGAATGCACCAACGACGGCAAATTCTCCCTGGAGGCCTGCCGCTGCATCGGCGCGTGCGGTCTGGCGCCGGTTATGACCATCAACGACGACGTTTACGGCCGCCTGGTCGCCGACGACATTCCCGGCATCCTGGCCAAATACGCGGAATAAACGATGGAAGAACTGTCGTTAAACATCCTGGATATTGCGCAAAATTCAGTGCGGGCAAACGCCACCCGTGTGGACATCACCGTGGCGGAGCTGCCGGCTGAAGATCGGCTGGTCATTACCATCAACGATAATGGCTGCGGCATGACCCCGGAACAGGTCGCCCATGTGGAGGACCCGTTCTACACCACCCGCACCACCCGCAAGGTGGGGCTGGGAGTTCCCTTTTTCAAAATGGCCGCGCTGATGACCGGCGGGGATTTCTCCATTCAATCGCAGGTGGGCAAGGGCACCCGGGTGCGGGCCGTTTTCGGCCTTACCCACATCGACCGGATGCCATTGGGCAACATGGCTGACACCATGTGCATTTTGATGGGATGCAACGAGCAGATCAACTTCTCCTTTACCTATCAGGTTGGGGAGGCGGTTTTTACTGTCAGCACGGCGCAGCTGCAGGAGATTTTGGACGGCGTTCCCCTGAACACCCCCCAAGTGATGGACTTTATCCGGGGGTACATCAAAGAAAATATGGATTTGCTTAGCGGAGGTGCATCATAATATGAAAAGTTTAGCAGAGCTTCAGGCTCTTCGCGATTCCATGAAAGGCAAAATCGGCGTTCGCGATGACGCGGAAGGAAATATCCGCGTGGTTGTGGGTATGGCTACCTGCGGAATCGCAGCCGGCGCACGGCCGGTGCTGGCCGCCTTTACCGAAGAGGTTTCCAAACGGAACCTGCAAAACGTGACCATCGCCCAGACCGGCTGTATCGGCATCTGCCAGTACGAGCCTGTCGTCGAGGTCTACGAACCCGGTAAAGAAAAGGTTACTTATGTAAAAATGACTCCCGAAATGGCAGTTAAGGTTGTCAACGATCACCTGGTCAACGGTAATGTTGTAACCGAATACACCATCGGCGCAAAAACGAAATAAGGAGGAAACCAACATGTATCGTTCCCATGTGCTGGTCTGCGGTGGTACAGGCTGTACCTCCTCCGGCAGCGAACGGATCGTCTCCGCTTTGGAGCGCGAGATCCAGGACAATGGCCTGTCCGAAGAGGTCAAGGTCATCAAAACCGGCTGCTTCGGCCTTTGCGCATTAGGCCCCATCATGATCGTTTATCCTGAGGGCGCCTTTTACAGCATGGTCAAACCCGAGGATATCCCGGAAATCGTTTCTGAGCATCTGCTCAAAGGCCGTATCGTCACCCGTCTTCTGTATCAGGAGACCGTGCAGGAAGACACGGTAAAATCTTTGAACCACACCCAGTTCTACGCCAAGCAAAAACGTGTAGCGCTGAAAAACTGCGGCGTAATCGACCCGGAAAACATCAACGAATACATCGGCCTGGACGGCTACATGGCTCTGGGTAAGGTTTTGACCGAAATGACCCCCGATCAAGTCATCCAGACCATTAAAGACTCCGGCCTGCGCGGACGCGGCGGCGGCGGCTTCCCCACCGGCGTGAAATGGAGCTTTGCGGCGGCGCAGCCTGCGGGTCAGAAATACGTCTGCTGCAACGCCGACGAGGGCGACCCCGGCGCATTCATGGACCGTTCCGTTCTGGAAGGCGACCCTCATGTTGTTCTGGAAGCAATGGCCATTGCCGGCTATGCCATCGGCGCAAGCCAGGGTTACATCTATGTTCGTGCGGAGTATCCCATCGCAGTAAAACGTCTGGAAATCGCCATCGGCCAGGCCCGTGAAAACGGCCTGCTGGGCAAAAACATCCTGGGCACCGGATTCGACTTTGACATTGAGCTGCGTTTGGGTGCCGGCGCGTTTGTCTGCGGCGAGGAAACCGCGCTGATGACCTCCATCGAAGGCCATCGCGGCGAGCCCAGACCCCGTCCTCCGTTCCCGGCGGTAAAAGGTCTGTTCGAACGGCCCACCGTGCTCAACAACGTGGAGACCTACGCCAACATTCCGCAGATTATCCTCAAAGGCGCCGACTGGTTCGCCTCCATGGGTACTGAGAAATCCAAGGGCACCAAGGTATTCGCGCTGGGCGGCAAAATCCATAACACCGGCCTGGTAGAAGTTCCCATGGGCACCACCCTGCGGGAGATCGTCGAGGAAATCGGCGGCGGCATTCCCAACGGCAAGAAATTCAAAGCGGCGCAGACCGGCGGTCCTTCCGGCGGCTGTATCCCCGCTTCTTTGATTGATATCCCCGTTGACTACGACAACCTGATCTCCATCGGCTCCATGATGGGCTCCGGCGGCCTGATCGTTATGGATGAAGACACCTGTATGGTGGATATCGCCAAATTCTTCCTGGAATTTACCGTAGACGAAAGCTGCGGCAAATGTACGCCCTGCCGGATTGGCACCAAGCGCCTGTTGGAGATGCTGGACAAGATCACCAAGGGTAAGGGCACCATGGAAGATCTGGACAAAATGGAGGAGCTGTGCTACCACATCAAGGCCAACTCTTTGTGCGGCCTCGGCCAGTCCGCTCCCAACCCGGTACTCTCTACCCTGAAGTATTTCCGGGATGAATATGTGGCCCATATCGTTGACAAGAAGTGCCCGGCCGGCGTATGTAAAGCGCTGCTGAGCTATGTCATCGACCGCGAGAAGTGCAAAGGCTGTACTTTGTGCGCAAGAGCCTGCCCGGCGGACGCGATCTCCGGTACTGTGAAGCAGCCTCACGTCATCGATCCCGCGAAATGCCTCAAGTGCGGCGCCTGCATGGAAAAATGTAAATTCGGCGCCATCTATAAAAAATAAGGAAGGAGTGTACCACAATGGAAATGGTGAATATCAAAATCAACGGTATGCCCTTGTCCGTACCGGCCGGCAGCACCATTTTGGAAGCCGCCAGAATGCATGGAATTGAAATTCCCACCCTGTGTTACTTAAGAGAAATCAACGAGATCGGCGCCTGCCGCATCTGCGTAGTAGAAGTAGTCGGTATGAGAAACCTGGTCGCCGCCTGCGTTTATCCGGTGGCCGAGGGCATGGAGATCCTGACCAACTCCAAGCGTGTTTTCGCTTCTCGTAAAACCAACCTGGAGCTGATTCTTTCCACCCATAACCGATCCTGCCTGTCCTGCGTACGCTCCGGCAACTGTGAGCTGCAGAAACTGTGTAAGGACTTCCGCATCTACGACGAAGCGATCTTCGACGGCGAAAAGCCCGCCAGCGATTACGACGATTCCGCCGTACATATGGTGCGCGACAACTCCAAGTGCGTGCTGTGCCGCCGCTGTGCCGCCGCCTGCGCCAAATGGCAGGATGTTGCGGTCATCGGACCTAACGGCCGGGGCTTTAACACCCATATCGGCACCGCCTTTAACCAGAACCTGTCCGACGTGGCCTGCGTATCCTGCGGCCAGTGTATCGTTGTCTGCCCCACCGGCGCGCTGGCGGAGAAAGACAACACCAAGGATGTATGGCGTGCCCTGGGCGATCCGACCAAACACGTAATCGTTCAGACTGCCCCTTCCATCCGTGTGACTTTGGGCGAGGCTTTTGGCATGCACATCGGCACCAATGTGGAAGGTAAGATGGTTGCGGCGCTGCGCCGCCTGGGCTTTGACGGCGTTTACGACACCGACTTTGCCGCGGATATGACCATCGTGGAAGAGGCCAACGAGCTGGTTGAGCGGATCAAAAATGGCGGCAAGCTGCCGATGATCACCTCCTGCTCCCCCGGCTGGGTCAAATACTGCGAACACTACTACCCGGAATTCACCGAGAACCTGTCCACCTGCAAATCGCCGCAGCAGATGTTCGGCGCGCTGGCCAAGACCTGGTATGCGGAGAAAACCGGCATTGATCCCAAAGACATCTTCGTGGTCGGCATTATGCCTTGTACTGCCAAGAAGTTTGAGACCAAGCGTGAGGACGAGTCCGCTTCCGGTTATCCGGACGTAGACGTTGCCCTGACCACCCGTGAGCTGGCCCGCATGATCGAGCGCGCCGGTATGTACCTGCCCAAACTGCCCGACGAAGAGTTCGACGCGCCTTTGGGTACCTCCACTGGCGCAGGCGTTATCTTCGGAGCCACCGGCGGCGTAATGGAAGCGGCGCTGCGTACCGCGAAAGAATGGATCACCGGCGAAAGCGGCGAAGCCGTTGAGTTCGGCGAAGTCCGCGGCACTGAGGGTATCAAAGAAGCAAGCTATAAGATTGGCGATCTGGAGCTGAACGTTTGCGTTGCATCCGGTTTGAAAAACGCCAAAAAAGTTCTGGAGTCGGTCAAATCCGGCGAGAAGAACTATCACTTTATCGAGATCATGGGTTGCCCAGGCGGCTGCGTTTACGGCGGCGGGCAGCCGGTACAGCCGGCGGCGGTTCGCAACTTTATCGATCTGAAAGCGCGCCGCGCGGCTGCGTTGTACGAAGACGATAAGAACAAACCGATCCGTAAATCCCATGAGAACCCGGTGGTGAAAGAAGTCTACGAGACCTATCTGGGCAGCTACGGCTCCCACAAGGCCCACGAGATTCTGCACACCAGCTACAAAAAACGCAATCGCTTCTAATTTTAGAGGCGCTGACTCTTATCAAAAAAGGCGGTACTGCTTTGGCAGTACCGCCTTTTTATTTGCCGCAAAAGAAACGGCTGATTCTGATTTGATTATTCAAGCAGACCCGCCAGTGGGGCGCAGACCTCGCCGCTGTAAAAAACGTCCAACCGGTGCAGTGGCCGGGTCATCGCCACATACAAAAGATGCAGATCCAGCCGCTGGTCCGACCGATAGACCGCCTCTCCTGCATCTAACAGGATGACTCCGTCAAACTCCAGCCCCTTGGACAGATAGCCGGTCATTGCACAAATCCCGCCGCTGTATGCGTCTGCTTCATCGTCTATCAGTTGAATGGATATGTCCATCGCCGCAAGAGCAGTGTAAATTCGGGCGGTTTCGCCAGCTGTTTTTCCCAATATGGCGACCGAGCCAAATCCCAGCGATTGATATTCCCGAATGCAATCCGCCACTGCCCGGGCTGGGTTGTCTGGCATTGGATGTAATCGCACTGGCTCGCCGTGGCGGATCACCGGCTGGGCGGCGGGCAGTCCCAGGCTCTTGGTAAGAAGGTTTGCCGCTTCCATAATCTCAACTGTGGTTCGGTAGCTTTTCTCCATATAGCAAATTTCAGCTCCCTTGGGAAAAGAGCGCTGCTGTACCGAATGCCAGCTTTCCACCCCATGAAATCCATAAATGGACTGCGCCACATCCCCGACAACGGTAAAGGTGCTGCCGGAAAGCAATTTTTGCAGCGAAAAAAATGCGAATTCGCCCAAATCCTGCGCCTCATCTACCACCGCATGACGATAACGGGCATAATCCCCCGCGCCGAAAATCCGTGTTTTCAAGTAGATCAGCGCTGGCAGATCCTCCTGGGGCACGGTTTTTTTCCGCAGCATGGCCAACGTTTGCCGCCCCAGCTGCATCGCCAGTTCCTGCGGAAGATACAGTTGTGCCTGTTCTAAAAAGCGGCGGTACACCGACAGGATTTTGACGTCAATCCCCGAAAAAAATCGTCGCAGCAGCTTTTTACAGCCCGAATCCAGCTCCCGCACCAGCTGCCGCTTCTGGCGGAAAAGCCGTGCGGTCTCCTCTTTTCCCGCACCGCCCATCTGGCTGCCAAACCAGCTGTCTGTTATCCAAAACGCCCGGTCCCGCTCAGCAGCCAACGCCGCAGAAAGCATCAGCACTGTCTTGTTGACCCGGGTCAGGCAGCTGCCGCCCACCTCTTTCGCGCTTTGCCACTCGGCTTGAATTTGCTGCTCGTTCAACAGCAAAACGCCAAACGGGGCGAACGGCCCTTCCGGCAGCAGAGAGTCTTCAAAATCTGACAAAAACCGATCCAATGCATCCCGGTAGTCAAGGGAGCTTTTATAGCGCTGTATCGCCGTATCCATCCCCTGCTCCACAACAGCAGCCAGCGTTTCAGCAGGGTTTTGCACGGTAAAATTTTCCCCCAGATACTGGGCGGCCAGTGTTGCATAGGTGAACTGCGGTACACTGTCCACATCCAGATCCGGCAGAACCGCTGAGATGTAGCTGATGAAAAACAGGTTTGGACCGATGACCATGTACTGGCTGGGGCGGATACTGTCCCTCCAGCGATAAACCAGGTAGGCAATGCGGTGCAGCGCCACAGTGGTCTTACCGCTGCCTGCCGCACCCTGCACGATGAGGTTTTTATGCAGATCTTCCCGGATGATGCGGTTTTGCTCAGTCTGGATGGAGGCGACGATATTCTTCAGCCGACTATCAGCGCCGGCACTTAAAAACGGCTTCAGCAATTCGTCGTTAGAAACTGAGTCCACATCATGATAGGATAAAAGCGTTCCTTCTTCGATCTCATACTGGCGCTTGAGGGAAAGCGTTCCACAAATCGCCCCTTCCGGCGCCTGATAGGAGGCTTTGCCCAGATTGCTGTCGTAATACAAGGTCGCTACCGGGGCGCGCCAATCCACCGTGATGATTTGTCCATCCTGATCGGCCACGCCGATTTTGCCGATATAGCACCGGTCGGTCTGGGCAGACGATCCATCGGTAAAATCAATGCGGGCAAAATAGGGCTTGCGCCGGCTCTGTTCCAGCCGTACAATGCGGTTATGGGTGTGCAGCAGCAATTCGTTTAAGAGATTAGGGTCGTTTGGGTACAGTCTTGGCAGCGCACTGAGCATCAGCCGTTCGTCCTCGGCCGCTTGCAGATACTGTTCTTTCGTCCAGGAAAGCCTGGCCGACTCTTCTTGAAAAATCGGATCCATACTCCACTCCTTTCCAGCCGCGGTGAGTCATTTATTATATCAGATTGGCAGAAAAAAGCAAGCGTACCGAACAAAAATATGCTATGATGAAAAAAGCTTGGAAACAGGGAGGAAATTTCGATGATACGCCTGGAACCGATCAGCCCGGAAAACTTTGAAGCGGTTATCGCTCTTCAGGCCGCGCCGGAACAAAGCAAATTTGTCGCATCCAATCTTTACTCTATCGCCCAGGCAAAAGTATATCCCGAATGCGTTGCACTGGCGGCATTCGACAACGATCAAGCGGTGGGCTTTGCCATGTACTGCCCGGACCGGGCAGACGGGGAATACTGGATCCGGCGGCTGATGGTGGACCGGGACTGCCAGCGAAAAGGGTTCGGCGAGGTAATTTTGCATGGCGTGTTGCAGCGTATTATGGCAGATTTATCCCGCCACCGAGTTTACATCAGCTTTGAGCCGGACAACCATGCTGCCCGCGCATGATATAAAAAGCTCGGTTTTTGCCCGGACGAGCGGACCGACCATTGAGGGGGAAACGGTTTACTGCCTCTATTATGGCGAAAAAGACGGCATATAGCCCAAAGATTTTTCGTTGTACCCGGCCGAGAAATATGCTATACTAATTTTAATTATCCACGACTTGGGAAAGAGAATACAGAGGTGAACAGTTTGGCGCAGATCGACCCTATTTTGGAGCATACCCGCAATTTTTGCATCATTGCCCACATCGACCATGGAAAATCCACCTTGGCTGACCGGATTCTGGAGATGACCAGTACCGTGGCCAAGCGGGACATGGAAGAACAGCTTTTAGACAACATGGACATCGAACGGGAACGGGGCATTACCATCAAGGCCCGGGCCGTTCGCCTGCAATATACCGCCAAGGACGGTCAGGTCTATGACTTTAACCTGATCGACACCCCGGGACACGTGGACTTTAACTACGAGGTATCCCGTTCGCTGGCCGCCTGCGAGGGTGCACTGCTGGTGGTGGACGCCTCCCAGGGAATCGAGGCTCAAACCCTGGCTAACACCTATCTGGCCATTGAGCACGATCTGGAGGTGGTACCGGTCATCAACAAAATCGACCTGCCCGCCGCCGACCCGGAGCGGGTGGCCCACGAAGTGGAGGATGTGATTGGCATCCCTTGTCTGGACGCGCCGCGCATCTCGGCCAAAAACGGCATCAATATTGAAGAGGTCCTGGAACGGGTGGTCACCGATATTCCCGCCCCCTCCGGCAACCCGGACGCGCCGCTCAAGGCGCTGATCTTTGACTCCTACTACGACAGTTACAAAGGTGTAATCGTTTATATCCGTGTAAAAGAAGGTACCCTGCGCACTGGTGACGCCATTCGCATGATGGCCACCGGCGCCGAATTCTCGGTGGTGGAAGTAGGCACCATGGGGGCCACCACTCTCAATCCCTGCGGCGAGCTGAAGGCCGGTCAGGTAGGGTATCTGACCGCCAGCATCAAAAATGTGCGCGACACTACTGTCGGCGACACGGTAACCTTACGCGACCGCCCCTGCGACGAACCGTTGCCCGGCTACCGCAAAGCGGTGCCCATGGTATTCTGCGGCATCTACCCGGCGGACGGCGCCCGCTATCCCGACCTGCGGGACGCCTTGGAAAAATTACAGCTGAACGACGCATCGCTTTCCTTTGAGCCGGAAACCTCCATCGCGCTGGGATTCGGCTTCCGCTGCGGATTTCTGGGGCTTTTGCACATGGAAATTATCCAGGAGCGGCTGGAGCGGGAATTTAATCTCGATCTGGTAACCACAGCACCCAGCGTTATCTACAAAATCCACCTGACCGACGGTTCGGTCGTCACCATCGACAACCCCACCAACTACCCGGACCCGTCTTTGATCGCTTCGGCGGAAGAACCGCACGTGAAAGCCAGCATTTTCACGCCGGCCCAGTACATCGGCTCTATTATGGAGCTGTGCCAGGAGCGGCGCGGCGTTTACAAAGACACCAAGTATCTGGACACCGACCGGGTGGAACTGCACTACGATCTGCCCTTAAACGAAATCGTCTACGACTTTTTCGACGCGCTCAAATCCCGCACCAAGGGCTATGCCTCCTACGACTACGAGCTGGATGGCTATCAGCCCTCCAAACTGGTTAAGCTGGATATTCTGCTCAACGGCGAGATGGTGGACGCCTTAAGCTTCATCGTCCATGCGGACAAAGCCTATGCCCGCGCCCGCAAGATGGCGGAAAACCTGAAAGAGCATATTCCGCGCCAGCTGTTCGAGGTACCCATTCAGGCGGCGGTAGGCGGCAAGGTCATTGCCCGGGAAACGGTAAAGGCCATGCGCAAGGACGTTTTGGCCAAGTGCTACGGCGGCGACATCACCCGGAAAAAGAAGCTTTTGGAAAAGCAGAAAGAGGGCAAAAAACGGATGCGCCAGCTGGGCTCGGTGGAGGTGCCCCAAGAAGCGTTTATGTCCGTGCTCAAACTGGATTAGCTTTTATGAAGTCAGGCCGCGTCAGATTCTGCCGCGGCCTTTTTGTCCGGCACACAAAAGCCGGAACATCCCTGAAAAGGAGGATTTTCTATGACTACTATCGATGTGATTGCTCACAATGCCCAAGCGTGGGATCTGCACGTAAAAAACGCCTGGCAATGGACGGTACCGGTATCCCATGAAGAAATTGAGGCGGCGCGGGCCAGGCTTTTTTCCATTCTGCTCACCGCCAAAAAACCCGTTCCGAGAGATTGGTTCCCCCAAAACCTGGCCGGATTAAAAATCCTCTGCCTTGCCTGCGGCGGCGGCCAGCAGGCGCCGATTCTGGCGGCGGCCGGCGCGGATGTAACCGTGTTCGACAATTCTTTAGCCCAGCTGACGCAGGATCGGCTGGTGTCCCAAAGAGAACAGCTGCCTTTGAAGATCGTCCGGGGAGACATGCGGGACCTGTCCGCCTTTGCAGACGGCGCTTTCGATTTGGTGTTCTGCCCGGTATCGGTAACCTATATTCCCCAGGTGCAGCCGGTTTTTGACGAAGCCTACCGGGTGCTCCAAAAAGGCGGCAGCTTTTTGTTCGGCGCCACCAATCCGTTTGTCTACATTTTCGACGGGCCGGACTGGGATCAAAACCGTTTTACCGTATCCAACCGCCTGCCGTTCTGCTCGCTGGATGAGTTAAGTCCCGAGCAGGTTTCACAGGTACTGCAAAATAAAGAAACCATCCAGTACAGCCACACGCTGGAATCGCTCATCGGCGGGCAGACGGCGGCAGGATTTGCCATCACCGGCTTTTACGAGGATGTGGACGACGATCTCATCTGCCGGTATTCGGCCAAATATTTCGCCACGAGGGCAGTAAAATGAGCCGGTACGAAACCCTGATCCGGGAGACAAATCCCGGCGTCTACATCCATGTGCCGTTCTGCGCCGCCAAGTGCCCCTACTGCAACTTTTACTCGGTCAAGGCCGAAGAAAGCCTCATGGACGCTTATACCGAACAAATCTGCCGGGCGCTAGCAGCTTCTGCCGAGCGCTGGCAACGCCGGGCGGATACGTTGTATTTTGGCGGCGGCACTCCCATTTTGCTGGGCGCGCGGCGCATTGAGCGGATTGTCAGTACGGCGCGACGGCATTTCGGATTACAAAACGCCGAAATCACGCTGGAGGCAAACCCTGCTTCCACACTGGAAGAAACGCTGCGGGATCTGTTCGCCGCCGGGGTCAACCGACTGTCTTTCGGCATGCAGTCCGCCGACGAAGAAGAGCTTCGGATCCTGGGCCGGCGGCATACGGCAAAGGAGGCGGCGCTGGCAGTGGCCCATGCGCAGGCGGCGGGATTTTCCAACATCTCGCTGGATTTGATGCTGGGTATTCCACAACAAACGGCGCAATCGGTGGAAAAGTCCATCGGATTCTGCGCCGAAACCGGTATCACGCACATCTCGGCGTACCTGCTCAAAATCGAAGAAGGCACCCCCTTTGACCGAAACGGGGTGGCGGCCCGCTGTCCCGACCCGGACGAGCAGGCCGAACGCTATTTGCAGGCGGTGGAAGCTTTGGCGCGGCACGGATTTTGCCAATACGAAATCTCCAACTTTGCCAAACCGGGATTTCACAGCCGCCACAACTGCAAATACTGGCTGGGCGCGGAATATCTGGGTCTCGGACCAGCCGCCCACAGCATGATGGACGGGCGGCGCTTTTTCTTCCCGTGGGATCTGGCCGGGTTTCTGGCGGCGGAAAATCCGCTGTCGCTGATCTGCGGCGACGGACCCGGCGGCGGCCCGGAGGAATTGGCGCTTTTAGGGCTGCGCCTTTGTCAGGGCATCGACCGCAAAGAGGCGGCCGCCGCTTATCCGGATTACGACTGGGACGGCCTTTGGCAAAAATCCCGCCCCATGATTGGCGCCGGGTACATGAAAGAAGAAAACGGGCGGCTTTTCTTTACGCCAAAGGGATTTTTGCTTTCCAATTCCATTCTGGCGCGGATTTTATAAGTCAAGACCACGCGTGAAACGCGTGGCTTGCACCAAGCCCTAGAAGGGCTTAATACAGGCATCGCATCTTAAGATGCTTCGAAAGGTTTGCCA
>JABLTO010015891.1_pt1 | contig 24472 bp, 27 predicted proteins | sample 7160091 | NCBI WGS metagenome assembly JABLTO01 (sample SAMN14651225, study PRJNA627086) | human gut metagenome | isolation source: feces | host: Homo sapiens
AATAGCTTTGAAAATTACAATTTAGAAGATTTCCATATTTCTTATAAAAAATTTAAAATTTATAATAATATTATTTTACATTACAAAAATAAAAATACCACAGAATTTTATGATTGTTTCTGTGAAATTCTAACAAATTGTATTATAAAATATTATGAAGAATCTATATTAAAGCAACTTATTACTTTAAACTATTTTTATTTTTCAAAAATAGAACAATCTATGATTTTAAAAAATTGTATATCTTATTTAAAAGACATAAATAATTTAGAAAATATGACTCGTAGAGAAAACATTTATATATCACTTTTAAAATATATTGATGAAAACAAATCTTTTATTTTAGATGGTTTTGTTAATTTTAGACTTGAAAATTATAAAAAAGTTCTTGAATATGTTGTAGATTTGAATGTAAATAATTTTCTAATAGAAAAAGAATACAACGAATTCGTAAGTTTATTAAAAATTTATATAAATTCTAAAAGTTCGGAATGTAATTGTTTGCATTTATTATACAAAAATGATAATGCAGTTTTACTTGATGAGAACTATAATCAAATTGATACAAAAAATTATTTATTAGATGCAAAATATTTATCTGATATTAGTTTTTCTGAAAACGATTTTATATTAAATGCTCTTTTAACATTACTTCCTAAAAAATTATATATTCATTTATTAACCAAAAGTGATGAATTTATAGAAACTTTAAAACTAATTTTTACAAATAAAATTTCACTATGTAAACACTGTTCCTTATGTACTAAATATAAATATTTAAACAAAATCAAGTAGAGGAAGCACCTCTACTTGATTTTGTTTAAATAAATTTTTGATACAGAAAAGGTAAAATTCTCCTTTGGATTACTTATATTACCTTTTTTATATATAATCATAAAATTTCTGCAATTACATATACATGGTTGTATTTCTTTCCATATATTTAATGGAAAATTATTTAATTTCATTCGCCATAATTCTTTAAGAATTATGTTTTCACATTCTTCTGCACTTTTTACTTTTAGAGCATTTTTCCGCTCTTTTAATGTAAGTTCTGAATTAATAAAAATTTTTAATACTTCATTTTCTCCATAAATTATTATTTCTTTTTTGTTAATTTCTATCATATTGATGCCTCCTTTAATTATTTATGGTATTTCTACAAATTTTAGATATTGTATCATTTTTCTTTTTATTTGTCCAGCAGTGTTGATTTTATGTACACTTTTATGGTATAATTATGTTAATTTTATTATCGCAAGCAATTTACAACTAGGGAGGACAAATTTATGAAAAAAACAACTGCTTTTATTATTTTTATACTTTTTGCATTACTTTTAACATTTAGCTCTATCAAGCTAGATGTTAAAGAAAAAGAATTTGCTTCTTTGGAAAAAACTCATCATACTTTAGTCAATGCCTATAATAAATTAAAGTCTGATTCAAAGAAATACGTAGCTAATGATAACATAAAGTTACGGAAGAAAGTTGAAAATCTGCAGAAAAAATTAGATTCTGAAAAGGAGAAAAATGCTTCTTTAAGCAAGAAATTAGAAGATGCTCAAAAAGAAAATGAAGAATCTAGCACAACGACCACATCATCTACCAATTATTTAAAAATTAAATATTGGTTTGATGATAAAAATTACACTCTTTCGGACGAAGAACAAAAACTTTATAAGGACCCTTACTTAAGTAAGAAGATTTCTAGTAAACGTGTTTTTGTCTCTTCAACAGTTTCTGAAGAAGAGTTGGAAAACGGTCAAACTGTTTATTCGGCTATGACTTCAAAAGGCTTAGTTTATTCTAGTAGTTATATAGACTTAAGCCAACTGGAGTCTACTGATTATTCAGTTTCTTTTAAGTCAATTTCCTCAAAAGAAAACAAAAAATACAAAAAAATTTGTTTTTACAAAACTGAGGAAAAAAGATTAGGAGAAGAATCTGATCAGAAGTGGTACTCTGATTACACCTTATCGCAGGAAGTGAAAGATTCAAAATACCTTAGAATTGTATCCGAAGTAGATGATTTTACTGCTTCAAATGGTGTACAGCTTTACTGTGCTTTAACTAAAAATGGAAATATTGTGTATATGCATGAATCTCCAAATCTTGAAACTATTAATGAAGAATAAAAAAATTGCTTGCAAAAACAGCCCTGTAATTTAGGGCTGTTTTATTTTACAAAGACATATTTATTCCTCTGGCAACAATACTGCTCATATTGTCTATTAATTCATCTATTTCTTTTGGTGTTACTATCATATTATATTCATTTGGTATTAAGGCCGATTTTATTTCTTCGTAATTATCTTGTTCTTTTAATTTATTTAGATATTCATTTGATTGAGCTTCATCTTGCAATTTTCCTATAAACAAATCTAAACAATCATTTACAAGAACTGCACTCTCTACAACTGTTGGTATTCCCATTGCAATTACAGGAATTCCTAAACTGCTTTCGCTTATTTCTTTTCTTGTATTTCCTACTCCTGCACCTGGCACTATTCCAGTATCTGATATTTGAATGGTTTTGCTTATTCTATCTATACTTCTTGAAGCTAAACTATCTATTACAATTAATAATTTTGGTTTTGTTTTTTCTACAATTCCCTCTAGTACTTCTAAAGTTTCTATTCCAGTTGTTCCTAAAACTCCTGGAGATATTGCACTTACAGGTCTTGCATCTTCTTCTATATATTCTGGAAAATATTTTATAATGTGTCTTGTTACATCAATATCATTAATTACTTTTGGACCTAATGCATCTGGTGTTACATATATATTTCCTAACCCTACTACTAAAATTTCATCTTGAGAATCTGTGTGTTTATTTATAAGTTCTTTCAATTCTTTAGAAACTATTTCGGCTGATTGTTGTAATTCATCACTATCTATTATTTTTATATTTTTTATATCAATAGTAATATAATCTCCTATTGGCTTTCCAATTGCCTTTTCTCCCTCTTCACTTGTAATTTTTACCTTTGTAATTTTTAAATTTTCATTAATTTCTTCATTTTCTACATCTATTCCTTCTATATTATCATCTAATTTATTTGCTTTTTTATACAAATCTCTTCTTTCATCTGCTAAATCTGTTCTAAAATTAAACATAAAAAACCTCCTTAATCAAATTTACTTTATTATATTTTTTGATTAAGAAGATTTTTTTATTCAGTTTTATTTAATTTAATATTTCATATTCAAAATTTTCTAGAAATTCTGCATATTTTTTAAGTTTTTTATTATTTTTTATAATTTTCTTTATTTGTTTGTCTTTGTCTTGCTATTGCTAAAGAGTTTGCTTTTACATCATCTGTAATTGTTGATCCTGCACCAACTGTTACATTGTTATCTATTTTTACTGGTGCTACAAAATTCACATTTGATCCTACAAAACAGTTATCTCCAATTATTGTTTTATTTTTATTTTTACCATCATAATTACATGTTATTGTTCCACAGCCTATGTTTGTTCCTTTGCCAATTTCGCAATCTCCCATATATGATAAGTGTGGCACTTTTGTTCCTTCTCCCATAATTGCTTTTTTTATTTCTACAAAACTTCCTATTTTTACGTTATCTGCTAGTCTGCATCCTTCTCTTATGTAACTGTTTGGACCTATTTCACAGTCATTTCCTATTTTTACATTAGATTTTATTGTAGTATTTGGGTGTATTATTGTATCTACTCCTATTTCTACATCATCATATATATATGTGGTATCTATATCTTCTATAGTTACACCATTTTTCATATATTCAGTATTAATTCTTTTTTGTAAAATTTTTGTTACCATTTCTAATTGCATTCTATCATTAACACCTAAAATTTCTGTATTATCTTTTACTGTTATTGCTCCTGTACGTAGCCCTTTATCATTCATTATTTTTATAACGTCTGTTAAGTAATATTCTCCTTGTGCGTTATTTGGTGTTAATTCTTTTAATGCTATTAATAGTTCTTCTATATCGAAACAATAAATTCCTGCATTTATTTCTTGAATTTTCTTTTGCTCTTCTGTTGCATCTTTTTCTTCTACTATTCCCTTAACATTTCCACCTTCATCTCTTACTATTCTCCCATAACCTGTTGGATTTTCATATTTTGCAGATAAAAGTGTTGCACATTCTTTATTTTCTATAGATTTATTTAATAGTTTTTCAATTGTATCTGGTCTTAAAATTGGAACATCTCCATTTAATACTAAAACTTTTCCTTTTTTGCCTTCTAAATATTTTGTAGCTTGCATTACAGCATGCCCTGTTCCTTTCATTTCTTCTTGAACAGCATATTTTACACTATCTCCTAGAACCTCTTGAACTTGTTCTTTTAAATAACCTACTACAGCTATTACATCATCTATACCAGCCTTTTTTGTTGTTTCTACGGCTCTTTTTACTAATTCTTTTCCATAAATTTTATGTACTAATTTAGATTTATTTGATTTCATTCTAGTGCCTTTTCCGGCAGCTAACATTATTGCAATTGTTTCTTCCATTTTAATACGTCCTTTCTTTATAAAAACTTTTTGTATTCTATCATATGAGTATTTATTTTGCAAATGTGACAAATTTTTAATTTATAAAATTAATTTAAGGGTAAAATAATAATTAAGATTAAATTTCGCAAAGCAAGTGGGGACCTTTCCGGCATTCTTCAAAATTCTTTGAATTTTGTTAGAAGGACGTGAATGGGGAGCTTTGATGAAATTTTAGATTAATTCATTATTTTACCCTATAAATCTTTTTAATTAAAAAAGCTCCTATGTTTTATTGACTAGAAATTTATATTATTTTATAATTATGTTTAGATTTAATTTTTAAGGAGTATGATTTTTATGCCAGAACCAAAAGAAGTTACTGATATGAGAAATAATTCTACAAATAGAGATTATGTACTTGCTGCTGTTCAAGTACAACGGTAGTTTATTAGATTATGCAGATAATTCTTTTAAAGATGATAAAGAAATTGTTTTTGCTGCTGTTAAGAATAATCCAGAAGCTCTTGAATTTGCTAGTGATAGATTAAAAAATGATAGAGAAATTGTTTTTGAATCTGTTAGCCGAGTTGGTTGGACTTACTGCTACACTGGAGAAAAACTCTTAGATGATAAAGAACTTTTAATGGCTGGTTTAAAAGTTTCTGGTCAAATTCTATATTTTGCAACCCAACAATTAAGAGACGATAAAGAAGTAGTAACTGCAGCCGTTACTAATAAACCAATTATTGTAAAATATGCCAGCAAAAGATTGCTTTCGGATTTAGATATTGCAAAGTTGGTTTTATCCAAAAATAAAAAATGTTATGAATTTTTAGATGATTCTATAAAAGATAATGAAGAAATAATTAATATTATGAAAGAAGAATAAAACAGGCGACCATTGGTCGCCTTTAATTTATTGTTGTTCCTGTTGCACCTGTTCCAACTACGGCTTCCTGCAAAGATCTCCACGTATTACATCCTACTATTCCATCTGCAGTTAATCCTACTCTTCTTTGGTATGCTTTTACTGCATTTTCTGTTGCAGCTCCAAAAATTCCATCTAATCCATTTGTTCTATATCCTAATGTGTTTAAATCATCTTGTGCAATACATACATAATTACTTATACTTCCTCTTCTTAAAGTTGGGAATCCTCCTGATGAACATGCTGGTTTTCCAAATCTTTTATCAAAATGCACCCACGTAGGTGTTAATGATATTGGTTCTACATATGTCCATAGTCTTGAGTTATTTACACTATTCCATAGTGTTCGCCTACCACTACTTGTTAAATTTTGTCCAACATCAAATGCAACTCCTGAATAGTGCTGTGATTGATCTCCATGACCTCCCTCATATGGTCTTTTAAATGCAAATCCAACTTTTATTGGTCTTCCATATATATATCTTTGACTATTCCAACTTTGCATACATCTTTTTGTTGTCCATAAAATATTACTTTTACTTGAACCTCTAAATTCCTTTACTAATAATGTTCTATTTGTATTATATGGCATTGCTTCGTTTTCTCCTCTAATGTACGTTTCCATTCTATCTGAATCATTATTAAATACTAATATTCTTGCCATAATATACCTCCATAATATATTCTTCTAATATATTATGAATAAATTCATATTTTTGACAAAAGAAAACCCCCAACAGAAAATATAATATATTTTCTGTTGGGGACGAAAAAACTATTTTTCAAAAATTTTTTTTACTGCTTCTTCTGTGAAGTCGCAGTTTGTTGAACTACCGATATTATTCTCTATAAAACGCCACGCGTCCTGGTAGTTCTTGATACTGCTAGCTGGAATACTTTCTATAAATTCTCTTTTTCCTTTTTCGTAAAAAGCTAATTCCAGATTTTCTTCATGCCTTCGGCTTACTTCCAGCCGATAACCTCTAGAAATTACGACTCCTTTATCTTTTACTATAATCATATTATTTGCCTCCTTTACTTAAAAGAAACATTGTTAAAAAGTAACTTTTACAATTATATCACTTTTTATATAATATGTAAACCTTTTCATCTAATTTTCTATATAATTTGTAAGTTCTACCATTGCATCTGCCGCTTCTAAATATTCTGAAAAAGTTCTTTTTATAAATTTAGAGTTTCTAAGTGATGGCTGTGTTGCTGTTAAATCCATTAACAATGAAATTCCTAATCCTTTATTTAGCATTTTTGTTGTTTCTTTATAGTATTTTACAAGTTTGCTAACTTCCATTCTTCTTTTTACAAGATTATATTCTTTCATAGATTTATTATGTTTTTCTAGCAATTCTTTTATAAAGTTTTCATATTTATATTTTTTATATCTTTCCATATTATATATTTTTGCAGCACACTCTAAACCATAAATTGTTTTTAAGTTAAAGTTTTCTAAAAACAAATTAAATTCCTCTGAACTAAAATAGTAATAATGTCCTTGTACATTGTTAAAGGCTCTTAAAGTATCTAAATAACCTAATTTCATATTTTTTTCTATTTTTTCATGATTAAATTCAAAAGTTCCACCTAAGTCTTCATCTGCTCTAATCATTTTTATATACACATTTTTATCTATAGTTTTTCTTTTAATTCCAATACCAGTAACATCAACTACAATTATATTTTTATAACCTTTTTTTATTAATAAATTTATTGGTATGTTGTCATGCAAACCGCCATCATAATATTCTACATTATCTATTTTTTGAGCTTTAAAGATTGGAAAACAAGCTGTTGCAAGTAGATAATCTACCATTTTTTCTTTTGGTATATCTGCTTTAAATAATTCCTGAGATTCACCTTTTATTGAAGATGTTACAAGCCCAAAGTTTATTTTTGAATTATAAATTTTATCTACATCTATATATTTATTTACAGTATCTCTTAATGCGTTATTTTCCAAACCACCTTTTTCAATATATTCTGCTGCTAAAATTCCTAAATTTTTTATGTTGAAAATATTCTTTGTTTTATCTATCTTTTTGTCCATGGAAATAATATTATCAAACTCTATTGTTTTATATAAATCTACCATTTTTTCAAAATCATCTTGTAAAATTAAAGCTGCATTTAGTGCTCCAATTGATGTACCTGCTATTGCAGTTATATTAATATTAAGCTCTTTTAAAGCTTTCCATACTCCAACTTCATACGCACCTTTTGTTCCACCACCTGCAAGAACTAATCCAAACTCTTTATCCATTGTATATCTCCTTATAAAACTTTTTTAAATCTTTTTTCCATTCTTTCTTTTCCAATTATTTTCATAATTTCATACATATCTGGTGTGTTTGTTCTACCTGTTAAAGCTATTCTTAATACTGTACTTACATCTCCTACGTGTCCTGGATATGCATCTGGATTTGCTTTGTATTCTTTTACTTCGCTAGCATATCCTAATTTTCCTGCTAATGTTTTTATTGTATCAAACCATTCTTGTTTGTCGTGTTCTTCACTATATAATTTTAAATATTCTGTAAGAATTTCTGATATTTTTTCTTTATCATTTATTACTTGCCATTCATAATTTTGTTCTTTTTCATTAAATTCTTCATCATACATATATTCTATTTCATTTTTTACATCTGACCATTTTGCAATATCTTTTCTTGGCTTTTTGTTTCCTCTTTCAATTCCTAAAACTTTTAAAGAATATTCTTTGTTTTCTAATAATTTAACAAGTTCATTATCAAACTTTTTAGCCCAATTTAGTGCTTCTTCATATACTTGTTCAGCAGTAAAACCAGATATAACAATTTTAGATACATCTAATAGTTTTACCATATCAAATAAGGCTCCACTTACACTCATTTTGTTTAATTGTAATTCAAATTCATCTATAGATTTCTCTTTATTTGCTCTTCTCCAATTTTCAAAACTTGAATTTGCAATGTTTAGCAAATATTCTTTAACTGCTTCTTTTGGAATACCTAATTCTGTATAATAACTAACTGCTGCCTCTGCATCTTTTCTTTTGCTTAATTTACGTTTATTTCCATTGTCGTTTTTCATAACTGGTGCAATGTGTGCATATTTAGGAGCTCTAAAACCTAGTTCCCTAAATAATTGTAAATGCAATGGAACTGAAGATAACCATTCATCACCACGAATTACAAGTGTTGTTCTCATTAAGTGGTCATCTATTGCATGTGCAAAATGATATGTTGGAAGACCATCTGCTTTAATAATAACTATATCTTGGTCATTTTCTGGAAATTCTACATTTCCTTTTATTGCATCTTTATGTTTTATTTTTCTATCTTCTCTACCTGGAGATTTAAATCTTATAATATATTCCTCTCCATTTTCTATTCTTTTCATTGCTTCTTCAACTGGAATAGTTCTACATTTTGCCCATACTCCATAATAACCTGGTCTTATTTTAGCTGCTTCTTGCTTATTTCTAATAGCTTCTACATCTTCTGGAGTACAAAAACAAGGGTATGCCTTTCCTTGTGCAATTAAATATTTTGCATATGCTTGGTATATTTCTTTTCTTTCACTTTGTTTATAAGGTCCATAATTTCCTTTACTTTCTGTATCTGAAATCATACCTTCATCACATTCAATATCATAATCTTTTAAAGCATTAACTATACCTGTTACGGCATTTTCAACTTCTCTTTTTTGGTCTGTATCTTCAATTCTTAAAAAGAACACACCACCTGTTTGAGTTGTAAGTTTTTTTGCAATTAAACTTTGGTAAATGCCACCAATATGAACAAAACCAGTTGGACTAGGTGCAAATCTTGAAACAACTGCACCTTCTGGTAAATCTCTTTCAGGATACTTATTTTCATAATATTCTATATCTTTTGCATCTGGAAAAATTAAATTTGCTAAATCTTTATAATCCATTTCTCATCTCTCCTATTTCTACTAATAAATTCTTACGTATTATATCAAAAAAGAATATATAATACAATAGAAAAAAAGTTTAACCTGTCCCAAAAGTTACAAAAATTGTTACTCTGGGACTGTCCCCTAATTTTTTGTTAATTTAATTTGTATTTTTTTCGGGTCGCCCTAAGGACGCCGCCCCCTACAACTTCTAATTTATGTTTGTCTAATATTTTAATATTATTTTGTTTTGGGCGGACAGAGGCGTCCGCCCCTACTCCTAATCAATAAAAAAATTACTTAAATCTACTAGGTAGGTCACAAAAGGGTAACAAATCAATAATACCAAGCTTTAAAGTGCTTGGTATTATTACGTTTTATTAAATTTCCATTATTATTGGCAGAATCATTGGGTTTCTTTTTGTTTTTTGGAATATATATTCTCTTAGGTTTTCTTTTACGTTTGATTTTATTGTTGACCAGTCTGTTATGTGTTTTTCTTCGCATTTGTATACTTCTCTTCTTACTACGTTTTTTACATCGTCCATTAGGTTTTCTGATTCTCTTACATATACAAATCCTCTTGAGATTACGTCTGGTCCTGCTATTATGCTTCCTGAACTTGAGTCCATTGTCATTACTATTATTATTAGTCCGTCTTGTGATAAGTGTTGTCTGTCTCTTAGTACTATGCTTCCTACATCTCCAACTCCTAATCCATCTACTAATACTCTTCCTGATGGTACTGTTCCTGTAAATTTTGCTTCGTCTTCATTTAGTTCTAATACTTTTCCATTATCTGTTAAGAATATATTTTCTTTGTCTATTCCCATAGATTTTGCTGTTTCACTATGTGCTATTAATTGTCTATATTCTCCATGAACTGGTATAAAGTATTTTGGTTTTGCAAGTGCTAATATTATTTTTTGTTCTTCTTGACATGCGTGTCCTGATACATGTATAGCCTCTAGTGAACTATATATAACTTCTGCTCCTAGTTGCATTAAATCATCTATTACTTTTGATACAAATTTTTCGTTTCCAGGTATTGCTGTTGCAGATATTATTACTTTGTCGTTTGGTGTTATTTGTACTTTTCTGTGTTCTCCTGCTGCCATTCTTGTTAATGCAGACATTGGTTCTCCTTGGCTTCCTGTTGTTATTATAACTAATTGGTCATCTGTATAATTTTTTATCATATCTATGTCTATAAATACATTATCTGGACATTTTATATAGCCTAGTTCTCTTGCTGTATCTATCATATTTATCATACTTCTACCACATACAGCTATTTTTCTTTTATGTTCTACTGCTGAATTTACAATTTGTTGTACTCTATGCACATTTGATGCGAATGTTGCAACTACAATTCTTTTTGTACAATTTTGGAATAACTTTTCAAATACTTCTCCAACTGTACTTTCAGACATTGTATATCCTTTTCTTTCTGCATTTGTACTATCAGACATAAGTGCTAGTATTCCTTTGTTTCCTAATTCTGCAATCCTTCCTAAATCCATTTGTTCACCATCAATTGGGGTAAAATCTAATTTAAAGTCTCCTGTATGAAGTATTGTTCCTACTGGTGTTGTTATTGCAAGCATTACAGAATCTGGTATACTATGGCAACTTCTTATAAATTCTACTTTGAATTTTCCAAGTTTTATTGTTTGTCCTTGTCTTACTTCTTTTAATTTTGTAGAACGTAATAATTTATGTTCTTCTAACTTATTTCTAATTAATCCGGCTGCTAATTTAGTAGCATACACAGGTACATTTATTTTCTTTAATAAATATGGTACAGATCCTATATGATCTTCGTGTCCGTGTGTTATAACTAATCCTCTAATTTTTTCTTTGTTTCTTTCTAGATATGTTAAATCTGGTATAACTAAGTCTACGCCTAACATATCATCATCTGGGAAAGCTAAACCTGCATCTACTAAAACAATATCATCACCATATTCAAAAACAGTTATGTTTTTTCCTATTTCGTGTAATCCTCCTAGAGGAATTATTTTTATTGTTTCTTTTTTAAAGCCAAAATCTTTATTAGTATTTTTATTTGTTCTTCTAGTATTTGTATTTTTTCTTTTTTGCACTTCTTCAGTTTTTCCGTTTTTATTTTCCTTTGTTTCAGCAGTTTTTCTGCCTCGAGTATTTCTTTTTTGCATAGTAGTTGTAGTATTATTTTCATTTGCTTTTCTTGATGTAGTTCTTTTAGTTGTTCTTGATGAATCGTTATTTGTTCTTCTAGTTCTTGTTGTTCTTGTTTTTCTTTCCGTACTTTCTACTTTTGTTGATTTTAATTCTTCTTCCATTTTTTCTCTCCTTCATTTTGTATTAATTTAAATTTATGTACTTAATCTGTTATCTAAAAATGCAAAGAGAATGCAGGTAATTTAATGTATATGCTTCTATATTTTATAGCATATTATATATCTTTCTTTAATTATGTTTAATTTTTATTAAAAAATGGTTACCCACTCAAAAATAACTTTTCTCATTATAATAATAAAATCTTTTATCTCATACTGAATAATAGTGTATATCTTACACCGCTAAGATTACACCTACAAATCTCATTTATTTATCCGAATCAATTTCTCTTATTATTTCTAAACACAAGTTTTTTTATACATAAAACTTAAATCTCTTATTTTATCTATCTTTCAAGATAATCACTGCTTTGTATTATATAATAAAATATGACATATGTCAAATTGAACATATGTCATATTTTGTATTCCTTATCTAATTTATCATTTAAATATAATTTTGAAATTATTTTTAATTCTCTTATGCTTTCTTCTGATACTTTAAATGAATATAGCTTTTGGGCTGGTGCTAATATTGCATATTTTATTGCATTTAATGTTCCTTCGCTTATTTCAACTGCACTTTTATCTTGTTTTCCACATATTTCGCATTTTAGTCCATTATCTCTTAAACTAAAATATTTTATTTTTTCTTTTTCTCCACAGTTTACACACTTTTCTATATGTGGTTTAAATCCTAATATGCTTATTAAACGTAATTTAAATATGGATATTACTAAGTCTAAATTTTTATCTGTTTCTGAAATTACATATACTGTATTTAATAGTAATTGAAGTATATTATAGCTATTTTGATTTTCAGTTGTGGTATCCTGTATTAATCTTGTAATTTCTGCTACATAGTTTAGTTTGTCCAAATCTATTCTAACATTATAAAACACTTCTATTGTACTACACGAATTTATATTATATGTATTTGCCCCTTTATATAAAACGTATTCTCCAAAACATAAATATTGTGTACCTGCAAGAAGGCTACTTTTAGGCCTTCTTGCTCCTTTTGCTGCACATGAAATTTTACCTAAACCTGGTGTTAAAAGAGTAATCATTTTATCATAATCACCCATATTATGTTCTGCTAATACTATTCCCTTCGTTTTTATTGTTCCCATTTTCTTCCGCCTTCATATTTTCTTCTATTTGTTCTATTGCCTTTAATTCAATAAATGTATCTATATTTCCTGTATTTTTAAATGTATTCCACGCCATTTGTTTAATCATGAAATCATCTCCTTTATGTTATTTATCTTTTGTAAAAAGAATTTTTTTATTCAAATAATATCTTATTTTTGTTTTAAAATGGCAAATATATTTGTTTTGAAATACCGCGTAAGCGACCAAACGAGCAGATTTTTCTGCGAGTGCGATTGGAGCAATCTTCATTTTATTAATTTAAATATTAGTAATGTAAACATAAAATTTAATTTTATATATTATTGATTATGTGCCAAATGGTCTATTGACCATTTTTAATCCGAAGATTGCGACACCAAGGTATAAAAAACAATATATTTGACATTTATGGATTTTAATAGATTTATTTCATTTTAAATTTATTTACAATGCTTTCTTTTTCTTGCCAATCTTCTTTAACTTTTACCCAAATTTTTAAATTAATTTTTATTCCAAGCATTCTTTCTAAATCTTGTCTTGCATATGTTCCAATTCTTTTTAGCATTTGTCCGCCTTTACCAATTATTATACCTTTATGTGAATTTCTTAAGCAATATATAGTTGCTTCTACATCATATATTTGCTCTCCTTTGCTGGTGGTTCTTTCTTGCATTTTTTCTGTTTCTACATATATTCCATGTGGTACTTCTTCATCTAGCAATTTTAAAGCTTTTTCTCTTATTGTTTCTTCAACTAATTGTCTTTCTGTTTGGTCTGTATATTCATCTATATCATAATATGCTGGACCCGGTTTTAAAAGTTCCTCTATTTCATTTAATATTGCATTAACTTCTTTACTTTTTATTGCAGATGTTGGTATAACTGCTTTAAAGTCATATTCGTTTCTATACATATCTATAACTTTTAGCAAATTTTCTCTTTTTATTAAATCTATTTTATTTATTATTAATATCGTTGGTTTATGTGCTTCTTTTATTTTTTCTAGAATTATTTTATCGCCTTTTGGAATTTCATTTCTTGATGCATCTACCATAAATAAAACCACATCTACATCTGTTACTGCTCCATAAGCAGTTTCTAACATTGTTTCTCCTAATTTTGTTTTTGGCTTGTGTATTCCTGGTGTATCTATAAAAATTATTTGTGAATTTTCTCTATTTATAATTGCTCTTATGGCTGTTCTTGTAGTTTGCGATTTATTGGCAGTAATTGCAACCTTTTCTCCTGTTAAAGAATTTATTAATGTAGATTTTCCTACATTTGTTCTTCCTATTATTGATACAAATCCTGATTTAAATTTTTCTTCCATATATTTTTCCTTTCTTTTGGTTTATTATATACCGTTTTTATTAATTTTTTTGTAGAAATTTGAGATTACATACAAAAAATGTCTGTCTTACTTTTTTATTTTGTAAGCACAGACATTTTTATTTTATTATTCAAATGTAACATTTGCATCTATTGGGCAAATATTAAAAAATGTATTTCCGTCATTTACTTCTATTTCTTTTCCATTTGAATCTTTGTATATTGTTTGTGATTTTCTATCTGATTTTTCACATGTTATTTCAATAGCTTTACCATTTGTTATGTAATAACCTTTAAAAGTTCCTATATTTGATAAATTTTGTCTGTCCTTATTTTCACCGTCATTTAATACTGTATTTTTTACAAATGTTATTATTATATTTTTAGTTGTAATACTTTCATTTGTTTCAAAATCTGTTTGTTTCGTTCCTCTGGCATATCTTGTATATGTTTTGCTTGCTTCATCATACACATAACTTGTTGTATGTAATTGTGAGTATGGTATTGTTACTTTATTTGCACTTTTTCCATTAGTTAATTCTACTTCATTTTTAACATAATTTAATACACTTTTTTTACTTGAGGTTAATTTATAATTTTTATTTTTAGTAATTTCTTTTAATTTTGCCGTACTTGTTAAAACATTATGTGGTGATGATTTTTGTTTTATTCTCCAAAAGTCTTTATCACTTTCTGTTATTCCATTTATATTGTTAACACCTAAAGTTTTTATATCGCTTTCTGCCTTTGGGCTCCAGCCATAATGAGCATAAATTGCATCATTTTCTAAAGCATAATCTAGGAAATAATGTCTTGAACTTCTAACAGGTCCTATTTTTTCAACATCTTGTCCTTTAAATACTGCCATTAATCTTGTTTCTCCACCTTCAACTATTATTTCATAAATAGCATATGCTTTTTTTAATCCTGCTTGTGGCCATGCACCTTTATGGTTATCTATCATAACTGCTATCGGTCTTTGATTTCCTGAAAATATTTTTATTCCTTTATCATCTATTTCTTCTGTTATTGTTTCATCTTCATTTTCGTTGTTTATTGCAACTTCATTATTATCTTTATTTTTTAATAAAACCATATAGCCTAAAATACCTGCTGCAATTAATATTATTAGTATTATTACAACTACAAATATTTTCATTTTTTTATTATCTTTTTTTCTCTTTTCTTTTCTACTCATCATATCCCCTTTTTTTAATTTATTATCTATTAATTTCTAATTTTGATAGTATGTTTTCTTCTTTTTCTCTCATTTCTTTTTTCTCATTTTCTTCCATATGATCATATCCCATTAAATGATAAAAACCATGAACTGCCATATATGCAAGTTCTCTTTCAAAACTATGTCCATATTCTTTAGCTTGATTTTGCACTTGCTCTATTGATATAATTACATCTCCTAAAACTTCTTTCATACCATTTAGGTCTGTATTACAAACTATTTCTATTTCATTTTTTTCAAACATTGGAAAAGAAAGTACATCTGTCGCTCTATCTATATTTCTATATTCTTTATTAATTTTATGTATATTTTCAGGATTTGTAAGAGTAATACATATATATAAATTTTTTAAATTTTCTTCTTCAAAACATTTATTTATTACTCTATTTAATACCTTTTCATATTCTTTATTTTCTTCTATGTCTAAGTATTCTACTTCTAAAACTTCCATTTCTACTTCCTTTTCTAACTTTTTATTTTATGCAATTTGTTTTTGTTTTGTATAACTGCCAAGAGTTTTATAAGAATTTTTTATATTTCTCATTGCTCCCATACTTACTAATTTTTCTTTATAGAATTTTATAATTTTTTCATATCTTAGAACATTTCTTGCTTCGCATAATTTTTTTAAATCGTTTCTAATGAATAATATTTCTTTTTGTTCTTGATAGTCTTCTGGATTATTTTCTTTTAAAGTTTGTAAAGATTTATATTCATTCCAAAACTTTTTATAATATTCTCTTTCTGATGGTTTGTCCCAGTAAATTTTTGTTGATAATAATCTCATATTATAATCTTCTATTAAATCTATTAATAGTGCATATGCAGATTTTTTCTTTTGTTCAATACGTGTATCTACTATTAAATCTCTGGTTTCTTTTAATAATTTTATATAGCATTGTTCTGCAACAATTAATGGAAGGCTGTGTGTAAATAATTGTCTGCTTATTCCAAGTAATATTGCCTTTTTTTCTATTAATTCTTTTTGGTCTAATTTTCCAATTGTTAAACCTTCAAATTTTTCGTATTCGTCCATTATTTCTTTGTAAGTGTTATTATTATCATTTTTTATTTTTATTGGTAATATAGTTCCTATATAGTCTTCTAATGTATTAAATATTTTATTATAAATTTCTTCTCTATCTTTTGCAACTAAATTGTCTGCAAGTTGTACTGAATAGTGTTTTAATAATCCTTTATATAGTGTATCCATCTTTGCTGAATAAAATTTTTCGTATTTATTTAGCACTTTTTCTTTATTTTGTGATTTTAAATTTTCATAATCTAAATCTATTAAATATTTTTGTTTTCTGTATTTATATTCTAAATATTCTGTTTCTTTTAAATGTGTTACTTCATAATAATTTGCTAAAGCATTTCTTTCAAATTCTGTAGCCGTATCATTTTTTACTTTTTTGTAAACAGAATCCATTATATATTTATCTATAGATTCTAGATACAATGCATATGTATCTTCATATTTTTTTCTTGAAGTTTCATCGTTATCTTCTTCATTATATAAGTATGCTTTTATAACATTATTTCTTTTTATGGAAATCATTACGCTATTAAATCCAACTTTTGTTGGAATAAGCAATTTACCTATAGTATTTGTTATTTTTTTAAAAAATGTTTTATCTGTTTCTAAAACTCTAAGTCCTCTTTCCATGTTCATCATCCTTTCAAAATACTATTTTCTCTTCAGTGCCTATATTTTCTAATACTTCATATATAACTTCTACTTCAACATATTCGTTTGTTGTAACTACATTTACAGTTTTATTTTTTATATCTTCCGAATTTGTTATTTGTTCATTTAATTTATCTTCTGCTTTTTTTTGTGCTATATTTTTTGCTTCTTCTTCGGTATGTTTTTCTGTTTTTTGAATTGTTTCAAAATTGTTACATTCTGTAATACTTACGGGTAGATAAAAATCAGAAAATATTTTTATTTTTTTGTCTGTGTATATTGTATCATAATTTTTAAATTTGGAAAGAGTTTTATACAAATTTATTTGAAAATTATTAAATTTTATTTGATATCTTTTTTCTTCATTTCCAGTTTGTTCTTTTTTCTCTTCGCTAAGAAAAACTTTTTCTCTCTCAGAATACCATACTTTTGCAGTTATTTTTCCAGATCCATGAACATATCTTACTCCAGTGTATTTTCCTTCCATCCATCCTCCAATTAATATATTACCTTTTTTTACCAAGTCACCTTCTTTTACTACGGCTGTACCTTTTGTAGCTTCCACTTTTTCTATAATTGCATCTTTGTTAGAAATTATATTGCAATATTCATCATTATTTACTACTTGTGGTTTTTCTTCTGTTTCTACAATTTTTACTATAACATTCGTTCCTCTTATATTTATTCCTATCCACGAAATATCATTTCTTTTTAGTCTTATTGTATTTATAATTTCATTTTTATTTATATCTTTTTTTAAAGTTCCAACTTCTAGTCCTTGTTCTTTTAATTCTTCTTGCATTTCCTGTTTTGTTATTTTTTCATTTCCTATTATTTCTATATTCCAAACAAATTTCGAAGCTCCAATTATTATTATAAGCACTACTATAAGCCCTATTGCAAATATTTTTCTTTTTTTATATTTATCTAAGAAAAATGGAACTCCTTTTTTTCTTTCTATATGTATTCTGCAATTTGTTTGTTTTGATATTTCTTTAATATTTCTAAAATCTTTTATTGAAATATTTGCGTGCATAATACTTGCTTTTTCTCTTTTCATGCCCCAAAGAAATATTCCTTTTTGTTTGCATATATTTATAAATCTTTCAATATAAAACCCTTCTACATTTATACGTATATATCCAGTTAATTTATTTAATAATATTTTAAAGAACAAGTTTATTCCTCCTCATCTGTCGCACTTTCAAAATCTATACTTTCTATTTTTCCGGTTATTATTAAATCTTCATCTGTCATTTCGTTCAAACTTAAATTAAAGCCATTTATATTTAAAACTCCTATTGTAGTATTTAATCTTACAAAAAAATTTTCATATTCCAAAATTCCTTTATAATTTTCTACCATTATTTTTTTAAATCCTATTATTGTAACTTTAGGTTCATTGTTTGTTATTTCTTCTGGAAATTCTAAAATATTATTTATCTTAGCAGTGTGATTTTTCTTATTTTTTCTCATTAAACTTCACCTCAATTATTTTTCAAATTCATTTAATGGCTTTATTTCATACCCTTCATTTTTTGCCTCTTTTATAATATCCCCTAACACATTACAATTATCTTTTGAATTTCCATGTAATAGCATAATTTCTCCATTATGAAAATTATTTATAATCATCTTTTTTGCATTTTCTTCTCCACTTTGGTTATTTTCTTCCCAATCTTTATATGCAAAACTCCACATTACTGTTTTATATCCTAAATTATTGCATTCATTTAGAGTTCTTTCACTGTATTCTCCTTTTGGTGGCCTTATATATTTCATTTCATATCCAAATTTTTCGTAAATTGCTAAATGCAAATCCATTACTTCTTTTTTTATTTCTTCATTTGATATATCTGGCATACTTTTATGATTTACTGTATGATTTCCAACTATATGACCTTCATCTATCATTCTTTTTACTAATTCCTCATTTGTATTTAAATAATGCGCAGTTATAAAAAATGTTGCTTTAACATTATTTTCTTTTAAGGTATCTAAAATTTTTTCTGTGTATCCTGCTTCATATCCCTCGTCAAAAGTTATATATATGTATTTTTTCTCGCTATTTCCCATACAATAGCCCTCATATTTATTTATTAATTCTGCATTAACTTTCCCTAAATCTGGTTGTTTATTATCTTTTTCTCGTTTTATTCCCCACCCAATTTTTTTATTGCTTAAAGTAGTTTGAGCATTTGTTTCAACAGCTTCTTCACAATCATTTTCAGTCATAAAAACACAAAAAGAAAAAATTAAAATAATAACACTACAATAAATAAAAATAGACTTTTTATTCATATCTTCTCTCCCCTCTTTTTTCTAATGTATGTGTTATTTTTTTATTTTATTACATATTTAAAAGCGTAAAAATAAGACACAAATTAGTGTCTTGTTAAAATATATTTTTTATACTGTTAAAATTATAACAAATTTTGTTGTTTAACTTTACTTATGACATTTTTCTACAGTATTTTTATCAATTTTCTCTATTTAACTTACAAATATTGACATTTTTTAGATTTTACTTTAATATGTAAAAAAATAATTTTTCAGGCATAACTATTTTTTGTTTATGGAGGAAAAGCTTATGTTAAAATTTGCAGTATGCGATGATAACATAATTATTTTAAATAGATTGACAAAAATGTTAGAAAATATATTTCTAAAAAACCATTTATGTGCTGAGGTTGTACTATCTTCTAATTCATCTAAAGAATTAATTGAATATACTAATTCTAATAATTTAGATGTTCTTATTTTAGATATCGATTTCAAATCTGAATGTTCTGGCTTAGAACTAGCAAAAAAAATTCGTAAAAAAAATAAAGATATGTATTTAATTTTTTCTACTGGTCATTTAGAATATGCTTTAATTGCATATAAATTAAAAACTTTTGACTATCTCCCAAAACCTGTTACTCCCGAACGATTAGAAGATACAATTAATCGCATTTTCGATGATATTTCTAATGATACTGAAACTAACTTTATTACTATTGGAAACAGTAAAATTTTAGTTGCTCAAAACGAAATAGATTATATTCAAAAAGATGGAATGAAAGTTATTTATCACACACATAAACAAACATATGAAGTTTATTCATCCTTTTCCAAAATCCAAGATACTTTGCCTAAAAATTTTGTAAGATGTCATAAATCTTACATAGTTAACACTCAAAATATTGTTAACATTGAGTCTGATAGCAATACTATTTCATTTGCTTCTAACAGTAATTGTTATATTGGACCAAAATACAAAAATAATTTTATGGAGGTTTTTACACATGCAAATTTTACAAACTATTTGGACAGCTTTAACAACTGAGAACGAAGGACTAGTGAATATACTAAATATACCTTTAAGTTTTATTGAGGCATATATTTCAATGGTAATTTTTACTACTTTTTTTAATATTAAGTCCACTATAAAAACAAAACTATTATATATCTTTTCTTTTTCCATATTAGGATATTTTATTAGAATATTAGTTCCGGATCCTTATGGTTCATTTCTTAATTTGATTATATGTCCAATTTTAATTTACTATTTCTTTAAAACAACAATTTTAAAAGCTGTAGTAAGTGAATTTATTCCTACACTGATTTTTGTAATTGTTGATTCTATACTATTAAAATTCTTCCATGTATGTTTTAATATTACATCTGAAGAGGCTTTAAAAATTGTTATATACAGATTATCTTTTTCAATTGTTGAATATTTTATTATATTCTTAATTATAATATTAATAAAAAAATTAAATACTTTAACTATCTCTCTTGAAAATATTAGTAAAAGACAGAAAATTATAATTTTTACAAACTTTACTTTTGGAATAATTTCTATTGCTTCACAAACATATTTAATAATGTACTATGCTAGTTCACTACCTGTATTTATTGTATTATTAAGTGTTTCTTCATTATTAATTTACTTTTTAATTAGTTTATTTAGCATAATTAACACAAATAAATTAAATATTGCTAAACAAAACTTAGAAGAAACAAGGTTGATGAATAAAACCTTAACAATTTTGAATGATAAAATTAGAGCTTTTAGACATGATTTTAATAATATAATTCAGGCACTTGGTGGTTATATACAAGCAAAAGATTTAGATGGACTAGAAAAATATTATTCACAACTTTTAAAAGATTGCCAAGAAGTAACAAACTTAAGTGGATTAAACCAAGAATCTATTAATAATCCTGCCATTTACAGTTTACTTGCTTCTAAATATTATTTAGCAACTGAGAAAGGTATTGAATTCGATTTAGATATCTTTATGGATTTAAATTCTATAGATATGAAAATATATGAATTTTGCAGAATATTAGGAATACTTTTAGATAATGCAATACAAGCAACACAAGAATGTGAAGAAAAACAAATTACAGTAACAATAAGAAAAGATAATAGATGTAAACGTCAATTACTAATTGTAGAAAATACATATAAAGAAAAAGACATAGACACAGAAAAAATATTTGAAAAAGGTTACTCAACTAAGGAAGGTAATACAGGACTTGGATTATGGGAAGTTCGCCAAATATTACTAAAAAATACAAACTTAAATTTATTTACGAGTAAAGATGATAAATATTTCAAACAACAATTAGAAATTTATAAAAGTTAGAGAAGATGCTTTAGAGCATCTTCTAATTCTATACTAGTCTTTTTTTATTAATTGAGCTGGACATTTTGGTTGATGAAATAATGATAGTATAACACTTGCGGTATTAGTGTTTCTAGCATATTTTTCTGCTATTTTAGCAACTAATTTTAACATATCCATTCTCCTCCCCTTTTATTATTTTCTATAAAAAGATTAATTGCCGGCTTTATAATCTTTATTATACTAAATTATTTTCTGCCTTTAGCTTAGAGTAACCATATTCACATCTGCTTATTTTATAGGCAGGTTTTGTTATATTAATTGTTTGCAATAAAATTGTATATATTAAAATACTTGAAATTAAAGTATTATTAATAACTAATGCTATGCTTAAGGAAATTATCATTGTTATATATGAAAGTATTTTTTTAGTTTTTCTTTCTTTTTTAGTAAGTATTGGTAAATTTATTGTATCTGCTGGTGCATATATACTTATCATTATAATTGCAAACACAAATAATAATGATACAGATATATATTTGTAATTTCCTGTTATTGGTATATATTTTGCAAATACTCCTGGAATGCAATACATTGCTGTGGTACATATAAAGCAACCAATATGTGTTTTTAAATGAAATCCTCCTGTAAAACCTCTATATGGTATTAAGCATACAAGTGTAATTAATGTATATTTTCCAACTCCTAGTATAAATGCTAGTGCTATTGCTAAAAACATTTTTGGAATTTCACCTATTATTAGTTGCAGACCATAATTAATTACTTCTAATCTTGCTTCATCAAAATCTGGATTTTCTTTAGAAATTTTTTTTGTTATAGTTTCACAAATTTTATCTATCATATATTTTTCCTCTGCTTTTCTTAAGCTGTCTTAATTATAATTACTCTTTATCTGTTTTTTTCAAATGTTATGTGAAACTAAAAAAAACATATACGAAAACTATAAAAAATTGTTTCGTATATGTTTTTGGCACTTTTATAAATTTATACCTTCTAATATTTTCCAAGTTTTATTTAATTCCGGTATTGATGTAAATGTCATTTCTTTTTTGGTAATTGGATGAATTATTGTTAGCTTATCTGCCCACAGTGCAATTTGTTTACCTCTACCTCTAGTTCCATATTTTTGGTCTCCATATATGCTATGTCCTCGGCTAGATAATTGCACTCTTATTTGATGGTGTCTTCCTGTATGTAATAATACTTTTAATACAGATAAATCTATTTCACTATTATATTTTAATGTTTCATAATCTAGCTTTGCTAATTTTGAATTTTTTGTTCCCTCTTTTACTACTTTGCTAATATTTTTTTGTTGATTTTTTAGCAAATAATCTTCTAATCTATCTTTACTTTTTTCAAATTTTCCATCTACAACCACTAAGTATTCTTTTTTTAACTGCCTACTACGAACTTCTTCGCTTAGTCTTGATGCTGCCTTAGATGTTTTTGCAAATACCATAACTCCGCCCTACTGGTCTATCTAGCCTATGTACTAATCCTAAATATACATTTCCGGGTTTATTGTATTTTTCTTTTATATATTTTTTTATTATTTCTAACATATCTATATCACCGGTTTTGTCTGCTTGTGACGGTATGTTTGGTATTTTTTCTACTACTATTATGTGGTTGTCTTCATATATTATTTTTAAATTGTTCATTTTTTATTCCTTCTTTTTTATTTTTCATAACGGGCATAAATTCCGCATGGTAATACTATTTCGGAATTTTTCATTGGTAATCCTATTTCTCCTGATGATAGTGTTCCTTTTTTCTTTATTTCTAGTCGTAGCATATTTTCTAGTACTTTTGCTGATATTCCTGTTGTGTATGAATTTATTAAAAAGAATAGTGGATCATCTGATAGCACTTGTGTGCATAATTCTACTAAGTCATAAATATTATTTTCAAATTGCCATACTTCTCCTTTGGCTCCTCTTCCATATGATGGTGGGTCCATTATTATTGCATCGTATTTATTACCTCTACGTATTTCTCTTTGCACAAATTTTACCACGTCATCTATTATATATCTAACTTTTCTATCTGCTAATTTAGAAGATAGAACATTTTCTTTTGCCCAAGAAACCATTCCTTTTGAACTATCTACATGGCATACTGAAGCTCCTGCAGAAAGACAGGCTACTGTTGCTCCTCCTGTGTATGCAAATAAGTTTAAAACTTTTATTTCTTTTTTGTGTTTCTTTTCATTTTCTATTTTATTTATCATCCAATCCCAATTAACAGCTTGTTCTGGAAATAGTCCTGTATGTTTAAACCCCATTGGTTTTATATTAAATGTTAAATTTTTATATTTTATTTGCCATGCTTTTGGCATTTGCTTTTTGTAATTCCAGCTTCCTCCTCCTGTTTTACTTCTATTATAAACAGCATTTATTTGTTTCCAGTTATTGGGAAAACTTTTTTGCTTCCAAATAATTTGTGGATCTGGTCTTACAAGTGTTACATTTCCCCATCTTTCTAATTTTTCTCCATTTGCCATATCTAATATTTCATAATCTTTCCATTCACTTGCTATTTTCATTTCTTCCTCCAATTAATTTATAACTTACACAATAACTTATAAAAATCATAAATACAAATGCAATTTACTATACTAAAAATAATTGTTAACACAATAATTATTTTTAGAAACTTATTGCTTGTCCTTTTTTCTTTAAATTCAACTTCAAAAATTTCATCTTTCGCATATTCCATAAAAATCTCCCCTTAAAATATATTTTTATTATTATTAATATATTTTAGGTAGAGATTTTATAGAACCTAATAT
>JABLTO010221967.1_pt1 | contig 24448 bp, 12 predicted proteins | sample 7160091 | NCBI WGS metagenome assembly JABLTO01 (sample SAMN14651225, study PRJNA627086) | human gut metagenome | isolation source: feces | host: Homo sapiens
ACAGCTCCATCTGGAAAGGATGTTGATTGCTGACTCCGAAATAACGCACCTTTCCGGTATTTGAATAATTGCTTCTGAAAGAGCAGCCTGTTATCCCGAAAACCAACAAGAATATTGCCAAAATCAATGCTTTCTTTTTAGTGTGCTTCAAGTATCGTCACCTCATTTATAAACGATAGGATAATTCCGTAATCACATTATAGATAAATCCCCACAATTTCTGCGTCAGAGATGCAAAGAGCAAAAGCAAAAATGTAATGATCACCATTCCCAACAAAGTTATCAATGTTGCTACAATATTCTTGGTAAAACTATAATTATGAATCGAAATGGTTCCGAAAAAGATCAACAGTACACTCCATACATAAGCGATCCCTACCAGTCCAGACACGATGATCGATTCTTCTAAAGAAAGAAGATTCGCTATTATCGTTGCGAGCGGTAATATCAGTGCAATCGGAAGCATCGCATATCCGATTGTCAAGAAAATATGACGGAAATTTCCTTCACCGTTAAAAAGCGAGGTTACGCAATAATTTGCAACTCCAAACAGAAGAAACGGATACAAAAAACTTACAACATCAAAAATCAAGCTGTTGTTTGATGCCATATCAACAGAGAACAGATATCCGGATAAATAGTTGGAAATCAAGTACGCAACCGAAGCAGCCAGCATGATCACACAAGCCCCTGCGACTCCTCCCCTGTTGTGCCGTTTAATCATGTAAAAGCCATCAAAAGGGTGAAAAATGGGGTAAAAGGCATATTGAAGTTGTTTTTTCAGTCCGATTTTTGCAGGAGGATTAACATCATCTGCTTTATTAGCGATTTTTACTTTCCGAAGAAAACGAGAGGATATCAGTGAAAGGATAACTACCGCTGCCGGAACAAGAACTAAAAGCCAACCAACATATTGATTTCTTTTTTCTGCAAAAGCCTTGGAATAATCCTCTCTTTTACCGACAAGCTCAAAATACTCCATGGCAGTATCATAATCCTTGTTACGAAGACAGGCTTTCCCCATATCCGCATAAATAATATCCAGATTTGCATTAAGAGGCAGTGCCTGCTGCCATTTTTGCAGCGCCAAATCGTACTTTCGCTGTTTTTGCAAACTCAACGCATCTTCAATCAGCGTACCATAGGGCGAAGGAGAAAAAACCGTTACTGTTCCGCCTTTTTTATCGAGCACAACCAATTCCCGCTCTTTATAAGCCAGTGCAGATGCAGATATAAAATGTCCTTTTTCGGTTCCCTGGCCTCCGAAAACGCACAACAAGTTTCCTTCTCTTGAATAAGTAAAAATTCTTTGATTGGTTACATCAAAAACAGAATACATACCGGTTGCATTAACAGAAACACCCGAAAAAGCTGAAACGGCGTCATCAATTTTAAGTGCAGTATCAATCTCGATATCACCTGCCGGCGGATAAAATCCGTTTCTTTGAAGGATATCATCCCCGGACGGATTGAGCCGCTTTACCGGAGCATAGTCGCTTGCAGTGCTTCCCGAAACAAGTGCATTGTACTGTTTTGTTTTATCAAGGGCAGATGAGGTGACGAAAAGAAACCCATCTGCATCCATCTCAATATCATTGTAATCGGCGGGAATATTTTGAACGCTGCTTTCTCGCTGTGCTTGTGTCATAAAGGTTCTCCAAAACAGATCAATGGCAGAAAAAGTCACAGACTGTACGCCTAAAAAGCCCTCAAAAATTCCTTCTGAACTAAAACTCAACACACCCATATTGGAAGAACGGGAAACAGCATACACTCGTCCGCCCACATCAACAGTGACAGAAATCGGTTTATAAATAAAATTATCTGTAATACCTGTTCCTGTCGGAGCACCAATCACCTTTACCAGTTGATCTTTTTCATCCAATACCACAATCCTGCTGTTTTCAGTGTCGGCAATATAAAGCTGCAAGTTACTGTCTACATAAATCCCGCAAGGAGCATTGAACGCATCTTTTTCTTTTTTTGCATTCACAAATTTGCTGATTGATCGAACAAACTGATAATTTTCGTCAAATACTAATATCCGATTATTACCTGTATCGGCAATATACATCTTCCCGTCCGGTGAAATTGCCAAATCCTCTGCTCCTGACAGCTTACTTGCCGGATCAACTGACAAATCAATTACTGATTCAGGAATATAAAGCGGAAGTGACTTTTGAAATTCTCCGCTGCGAGAGTAAACATACGCATCATAAGCATCTACTTGTATGCCAAATAACCCGGAGACAATGATAACCGTTACAAAAAATACGGCAACTGTCTTTTTTAACGTTGATTTCACTCTTATCAACACCAGCCTTTCCGGCTAACAGCCAAAACTCAGTCTTTCATACCAGAAGTTGCCATTGTTTCCAAAACGTTGCTCTGGGATACAATAAACACCACTGCGGGAACTGCCATCATAATAACCGCAGCGGCGGCACCCACTCCTGCGCGCGCAACACCGCCTGCTAAAATTTGCTGCAAAGCATAATTAAACGTTTTCATACTTTCCTCATAAATATATGTATTTTCTCCGATTGCCCACAAACCTTGAAAAGAAAAAATAATCAATGTAATCCATGCAGACTTTACAATCGGCATTACAATTCGAAAAATCAATTTTATTTCTCCTGCGCCATCCAGTTTTGCGGCTTCGATCAAAGAATACGGTACCATTTGCTGAATAAATTGCCGCATCAGATAAAAACCCATCGGAGTCGCAAATGCGGGAATAATATATGCCAAATAACTATCCAACCAGCCCAAAGAGGAAATAATTAAAAACGTCGGAATCTGGGTAACTGCTGTGTTAAACATTAAAGTTAAGACAATAATTCTGAAAATTATTTTTTGTCCCGGGAATTTTCGCATCGCAAAAGCGTATGCGCAAACAGAAGAAATAATTACGTTTCCGGCAGTTCCTACTACTGCGATCAGACAAGTATTAAAAATATATCTGGACATTGGCGTAAGGGAATTGTTCATTAGTGTTACGAGATCGGAAAAGTTATCAAATGTCGGATTAGATACGAAAAAACGCGGCGGATAAATCCACAGTTCGTTTAACGGTTTCAGCGAGCTGCAAATCGTATATACCAAAGGAAGTGCGGTAAATACAGCGAACAGCAGCAGAAACAGCAGATTGACAATATATCCCGTAAGTGAACGGTTCTTTAGCTTAAAGGAATGGGAAAATGAAGTTTTGTTTTTTACTTGTGCCATTTCTTCTACTCCCCTATCTTTGAAATAAAATGCTGTACCAACAAATTGAATCCTGCCATCATTAAAAACAACAAGGTTGCCAAAGCAGATGCATATCCCATCTCATAACGAATTCCGCCATAATCGCTTAAGTGATTCATCAAGGTATGCACCGCATAATCACTTGACGGAAAACCACACAATGCAGTAGACACTGCACCGACTCCAAATGCACCGCTAATTGACATAACTGCGCTGAACAACATTTGCGGCCGCATAATCGGGAGAGTAATATACCATAATTCCTGCCATCTGTTCGTAATTCCGTCTATCATACCCGCTTCATAATATTGATGGTCAATGCCCTTAAAACCTGCGACAAAAGTCAGAAAGCTGGTTCCAAGACTCGCCCACAAAGATACAAGCAGAACAATTTCCATCATGTAATTGCTGTTTTTCAGCCATGTAATCGGCTCATTAATCGCTCCGATGTTCAACAAGAAACCGTTGACATAGCCATACATATCTCCGCTGAACAAAACGGTCCACATGAGATAGACGTTACCCGAAATTGATGGCGCATAAAACAGAAAGGTAATAATCGGACGGAGGCGATCAGACAATTCATTAATCATCCAGGCAAAAAACAAACTTAATAAATATCCTCCCGGTCCGATAACAAGAGCCATGACCAAAGTGTTTTTTAATGCAACAAAAAATACATCATCGGTAGAAAACATTCTGATATAATTATCCAGTCCGACAAATCTGGGACTTTCTAAGACATTAAAATCGGTGAATCCAAAAAAGATTGCAACTAGAACGGGCAAAACGCTGAAAACTGTAAATATCAATAGATAAGGAGAAATCAATGCATAACTTTTGATGTTTTCTCTTATATTCGTACGCTTTTTATTCATTATCGTTGATTCCCCCCTACTTATTACGGAGTACAAATTCCTGATTTTTCCGTTCAAGCTCCATATCAATACTATTCAGGATATTTTCCAATTCATCTGATGGGTTAGTATTATCATTATAAACATCATTAAATGCAAAACCTATCAAGCGCTCCGCCTGATAATAACCGGGAACAATCGGTATTCCGGTACTGGATTCCTGTTGAGTATGAAGATTGCTATACTCCTTAACCGTCCACGGCAATTCGGAAAGAGCGGCAATATTTGCTGTCGGCTGTTTTGCAGAAGGTCCGAGAATTGCCTCCATTTCTACGCCGAATTCTGTCTGAACCGTATCCGAAGTCCACCATTTCAGATATTCCCATGCCTGTTCCTTTTTCTCTGTACTTTTCAGAATAATGGCAGCGGTTGTAGTGCTTACAGCAAGGTGGTTAACCGTACCGTCCTCCTGCCGTTCTCCCGGGATCGGAAGCATTTCCCAAAGCCCTCCGATTTCGGGTGAAAAAACCATAAGTTGATTATAAAATGAATAGTCAGCAATGATGATCGGCATTTCTCCTGAACGAAAACGGTTAGCGGCATTATACTCTATCGGAAGTTTATATTGAGTAAAAAGATTACACAGCTGTTCAAACGCTGAAATTGCCTCATTGCTTTCCAAAGCAGTATGATAGCCGTCTTCTTTATACAAGGAACCGCCTTTTTGATACAGTAATTGCAGATATCCTTGGTATCCTACAATCATACCAAATTCCATGTTCTTGCGCTTGATTACTGGAATAGCAGATAAAACATCCGTCCATGTCTGCGGGGGCTCAATACCCATTTCATCCAATACATCAGTTCGGCAAAACATCATCGGCCAAGTTTGGTTTTCCGGCAAACCGTATGTTTTACTTTGGTAACGAAACGGAACAAGCGCGCTTTCCATAAACCTGCCCGCGATATTTTTATAATCGGAAAAATCCGACAAATCAAGGACTGCATTTCTCAATGCATAATCTACGGGAATGTTTTGCGCATTGCTTAAAGCCACATCAGGTCCGCGCCCGGACAGTGTGGACGGCAGCAAGGCAGTCGGCGCAACCAATTTAACGGTTACCGGAATGTTAGTCTGTTTACGAAACGAGTTATCACTTAGATTGCTGATAATTCGCCACTGATCCCGACCGGTCGGAACCCATACTTCTAAAGGCTCTCCGCCCTCCTGCGTCTGAACGGTGTTATAATCTACAACAAAAGAGTTAAAGAAAAGCTGCGTATTAAACCACAGTCCCTCCAAAAAGTTACTGTCCGCTTCGGGCAGCTCAGCCCGTTCACCGCTCAACACGATATAGTCCAGCAAAAGCGGCTGGTTGGAAATTTTATAAATCCAATCGCCCAAAGAACTGATATTACTCTTAAAGGTCGTAAATTGTTTGGCAATTTCATAAGGTTTCAGCAACATTTTATCCAGCTGAAAATACATCGTTTCCAGCATGGAGAGCATCTCGCCTTTTTCTCCAGTCAGTTTTTGCAGCTTCCGAGCAGTATCCTTCAGCAAATCAGACTGCTGCTTCATATTCTCCATAACTTCCGGAATAATATGTTCGAAATCATAGTCTCTGTAAATGTCAGGAGAACTGCCGGTAATCGACAGGATGCTGCGATATATCGTGTTCAATTCAGTCAATGAGGAGCTGACTTGCTCCACCACTTCATAAAGTTCTCCTAACACCACCCGCATCCGAATGGTGTGTTTTCCCTTTTCTAAATAAAAAAGATAGGGATCGCCTTCTTCATCACTCAGCGTCTGCATCTGCCATTTATTATCATACGAAAAACGAAGATGACTTGCCTCTGCAAAAGGAACTTCGCCGTCGATCTGGAGTTCCCGGCTTACAAACACTCCTCGCAGCGAATCCTGCAAATAACGAAACGACAACTGATACAGACCGCTTTCCGCAACATCTGCCATCCAAGAAATCCATGATCCTACGCTTTGCCAATGAGTGCTTCCGATTGTATTTAATAAAAGCGCTTTTGTGCTTTGCGGGCTGGTTTTACCTGATGTTCTATCAAACAGCGGATAAATGGAATAATCGGATTTACCACTGCAATATTCTGCTTCTATTGTGAGATTGGCGTCCGCAATCTCCTGATAACCGCTTTTCTGATATTCTTCTTTCTTTTCTGCGTATGTAGGAAGTTTTTGGTAGCCCGATATAGTAATTTGGTCAACAACAAGCAATTCTTTAATGGCTTCCAAAGTTAGTGAGTGTTCTCCCGCTTCCAAATAAAACTGATAATCCTCCCCGTTATCACAACTCAGCGTCTGCGTTTCCAACCGATCTGCTGCATTCGAGGAAGGACGCAAATGATTGCCAGAGGCATCTGCCTCAAATCCATCGTCAACAACATCTTCCCAGTAACGAAAAAAAGTTATTTCCGCTAATTCATCAAACAACAAATTTCCATCTATCAGCATCGTCCGCTGAGCGCTGCTCTTTTTGGCTGCCTCTGTGGTTACCGTAAATGAAATGGTATAAATACCGGAAGTTTGAACGTGAAAGCTCCATTCTGTTTTTGAACCCTCTTGCGTACGAAGAGCATAACCGGCACTGAAACGGGAATTCTGTATTGTTTCTGTTTCTCCGGATAATATTTCCCCGGATTCCCCCTCAAGCTCGATAACATCTGCACCATTCGGCTTTTCCTCCAGTCCGGACAGATATTGTAAGTATCCTTGATCGAACCCGGCTTCTGTTTGCTCGTTTTGCACCGCTCCCGCCTGTTCTGCACAAACCAAAACAATAAAAGGCGACAAAATGCAGGAAAACAAAAATGACAAAATCAAAGACAAGGAGAGCGTCCGTCCTTTGTTCATAATCGATGACCATTCCTTTCATGGAGCTTATAGTATGGTTTTCTTAATTTATTATAATCTCTGGATATACTTGGGAGAGGGGGATTTCCCCTCTCCCTAAGCGTTATCGAATTTATCGACACGCTCATGTATCTTCCCTGTTTTCTGTTAGATTTTCTCTTGTTTTTTCTTAAATCATAAAACTTTTATTTTTGTCCGTAAAAAGAGTCAATTACTTTTTGCGATGGATTTTTAATGGAAGCAACCACACCTGAAATATCTTCTTGGGGAGTAGCACACGCATTCAAAATCGGCTGTATTGTTGTTTTAACAAAATTGCTGGTATTGTTAAACTCGTGAATCGATATTGTTGCACGGTCAAAAGCCGCTGTCAGGGTATTTACGGACAAGGTATCGCCTTCATCAAAACAAAGGTCAACCTTATTCTGTACATTCGTCGGAAGTGCTTTATAAGCTTGAAATGCCAATGCTTCCAATATGACACTGGTTTTCTCCAGCTCTTTATTGCAGTTCGGTATCATTGCACAGGGTACATTATGGTCAATTAATCCGCGGTAGTCCGTTTGTCCGGGACCGATCGGCATGGGAATAAGTCCCATATCTCCTTTTTCACGAATGATTTCGGTCAATTCATCAGGACGGTAAGCATAAAACAAAGTTTTTCCTTGTGCAAATACCGACATTTGCACAGCATTGTTTTCTTCGGGATAACGAAGCTTTGCATTTGGTGTCAAAATAGTATTCAGCTTTTCCATTGCTGAAATTGCTTTATCGTTATTTAATCCGTATACCATTTTTCCGTTGACTTTATCAACGATATTGGCACCTGCTGTTTCAAGCATTGCATAAATAAAATCGGTACGAGGAGCGCAATATCCCCAGCGGTCATTCTTATCATATTTTCCGTCGCCGTTGAGATCCTTCAATGCCTTTTGGGAATACTGAGTAAAGGCATCCCAAGTCCATTTTTTCTCATTTACAAGTTTTTCCATTGCCGACTCAGTCAATCCGATCTCTTTGGCAATTTTCTTATTGTAAGCCATGAGCCATGTGTTTAAGCTATAGTTGTTAAATTCGGTCATCGCCAAATAGGTTTTCCCATTGATTGTCGAAGCCTCTGTTACAGATTTATTCCACCACGGCGCAGTTAAGTCAACATATTTTAATTTATCATAACTGTTTAATAACTTTCCTGCCATAAAATTCCCGCATTCCCAGGCGGACGCCATAATGACATGAGGAACAGAGTTGGAAGCTCCGCTTAAAATAAGAGCTGTAAACTTTTCAGCAGCCTTTGTGGAATCGTAATAAACCGGTTGAATCGTACAGTTAAATCTTGCTTCAATCTCATCAACATATTTCCATCGAGCTTTTTCTCCGGCAGAAGGGTTTTTAGAGTTTTTACCGTTTGTAAACAACGATTTACTGGTAGTCCCAACTCTCAGTACAAATTTATTCATATTGACTTTTGGAAGATTATCCGTTGTGTATTTTTCCACTTCATCCAATTTTGAAGTACTTGAGGTTCCATTTGGTTTGGCAGCTTCAACTTTGCTCGATGTAGTAGTTGCCTGCTTACTGCTGTCAACAACCTCAGATATTTCGGAATTATTACTGGAAGTAAGCTCTGTCGAGTCTATATTTTCCGTTTCCGAGGAAATATCAGATACCGCATTTGATTCTGCGGAGGAGGAATTATCTTTTGAATGGCAACCCGTTAATCCGACAGCCACGGTCATAATCAATGCCAACATACCGGAAACCAATCGTTTCTTAGTCATAATACAATCCCTTACTTTCTTAAAAATAAATATCTGCTGAAACAATCAAGATATTTACTCAAAATATAAAACATAAACCACTTTGTTTATTGGAAAGGCATATTCGACCGTTTCAGTCGAATGTGCCTCTCATCATTTTACTGCTTCACTTTTTTCATACAAACAGCTATTCCAATTCCCGCAACGGTAAACATCAGTATTGCAATCACCAAAGGCAGTTCCCGTACCCCGGTATCCTCGGGCTCGTCAATATCAGATGGAGTACTGACGTCATCGTCAATGTCTAAGTCTTCATTTCCATTGCCGTCTTCAGCGCTGTCTCCCAACCTTACATCATCTAACTTTATAATCGTTTCCTGACCGTTTCCATTTCCGAGCATGAAAATACGGAAGTGGCGAATGTGTTCGAGATCAATATTCTGCATTTTAGATTCATATGCCAACAATGGAATATGGACCTCATTCCAGCCGTTTAATGTTAATTGGTTCAAGAAATCAACTTGAAGTTCATCGGAAGCGTCTTGACCAAGCGAAGATAATTCGATCGCTGCTTGTTGAACCAAACTAATATCGTTTACATAAATCTTAAATGAAATGTAGTTAGTATAAATACTATTAATTGCAAAATTTAATTTGCCTTTATTGGCAACATATTTCATAATTGTGCCTTGAGCCGTGTTGGGATTGGTGAATTTCAGGCTTGCGCTGCCTTCCTTTACATCAGTTGTATCTAACGCCACAGACGCATCATAGGTGTATTTATCTTTATTTATGACATCACAGCTATCATTCAATCCTTTTTCGGGCGTTTGTTCCATATCAAGTTCCACTTTAACAACACTGATATCATCAATTTTTACGTTAACCGGCGTTTGCGACTCATTTCCCAGACAAAAAATTCTCCACCTACGGATATTTTCTTTGTCAAATTTGCCGATAGCAGCAGTCGACTTTCCTAAAGGTGCAATAATATAATTCCATCCTTTATTTTTAATCTGCGCGGTAAGATTCCATTCCCACTCATCTTTGTCCGTATCTGAAGAATCAGAACTCAGCTCAAGTGCAAGCCGGTTAACCGCCAATGGATTATCACAGTAAAACCAGAAAGCGAAGTAACGGTTATCGTAATCTTCAATCTGATAAGACGGAACCGAGTCACTCGGCGTATTTAAAGGCGTGTTGATATGAAGCAGCAATTTTCCTGAAGTAACCTTATCATAAGTATATGACAAGCTCCCCGCGCCCTCTTTTTTGTCTGCTGTATCAACCTGGAGAGCCTGTGAAGTATCATCGCCTTCTGAAAAACCGTAGTCATATTTGGCGTTATCTATCACATCGCAGTTATAATTTAATCCGGAATCCACCTTTTCATAAACGATTTCGCTTCCGGATTCCTCAAGTTCGCCAACCTTTACGAATTTAGCAGAAGCAAATGCAAAAGAATAAGAATCTTCTTGATTGTTAAAGTTTCTGTGGTCATGGATTGAAACCGCATTAATAACAAAAGCCGGTATATTTGCACCCATTTCCTGCACATCTTTGATAACATGGTTCCAACCGGTTTGGAGGGTCTGTTTGCCCTCTTTTGTACTGTCAATATCCTCCATGCCGTTAAACTGCCATACCCAACCTTCTATCCAGCTTCCATTTGTCGGGTTCACCGGCAGATTGTTTGCATAAAAGCGGAAGACAAAATTTCCTACCTTAGTGGCATCTTCAATCCATACCCATGCATCAAATTGATACAAATCGCCGGATTTTCGATTCTTATCCACAAAGTTAGAAACATCAACATTCAGATTTTCAACCGCAATGCCTGCTCTTGCTGTGTTATCTATGGTAGCATAATACGCATTTCCGGCAGGCGCCTTTTCCGCTCCGGCTATCAACTCGCTGTTATTTTTCACAGCAACACTTGCCGGAGCATTTTTATTGGTCTGCGTCAGTATGATACTATCGTCGGAAGTAATCAAATCCATATCCGAGCCGCTATTTGCGAATTCAAGAGTAACCGAAGCAACAGCAATTTTAACATCCTCGGTTGTACCCGTTGTATGATTGTAAATAACAATATATTTGAGCTGCTTATTCTGAATATTACGAGCATCTAACACAATGTGATTCCAGCCAGTCTGTAACTTCTGCGTTCCGCTCACCAATGTGTTGATGTCATTATTTAGGGCTCTATTACCGTTGGCAATCTCACCGCCCACATAACCGCCGTTTGCATGTGCAACCGGTTCTCCGGAATAAAGACGCATACAAAGAATCATATTCGCCAATGATGCATCTTCAACCCAAATCCACGCACTCAGTGTTTTACTTGCACCGGTATTTACGTCAATAGTCTTACGAATACCTGCCTGTTTTCCTTTCGGTATCGTCAAGGAAACAGCATTTCCGATTGTCGGTGCTCCGGTTTCACCCCCGGTTAATGTACCGCTTTGTACCGAAGAAATAGCTACACTCGCATCGGCAGCAGGATTCACCTGTGTCAATTCGGTTGCTGTTTCATTTCCGGAAATAAAGGTATAATCATTCTGCTCACTTGCAACTTTTTTCAAAGACACAGAAGCAACAGCAGCATCATATCCGCCTGCTCCGCCATGATTATAAATCGCAATGTATTTCAATGCGGTCGCAGTCACACCGGTAATCGGAGCAGTGATATGATTCCAACCATTTGCAAGTTTAGCGCCATCTGCAGAAGAAGTTAAGGAATCCAAATCCATTCCGCTGTTCCATTGATAAATCTGACCTCCGATTTTATCCTGATTTCCATCTGCAACCGGCGCTTTATCAAAGAGCCGAATCACAAACGGATTTGCTTTGGAAACGTCTGAAACCCAAACCCAAGAATCCAATATGTACTGTTCTCCATTGCTAATCGGAGTAATATCCAATCCATCTTCACCAAAAGCTTTTAAGATGCCGGACTTGCCTTCGGTAGACAGAGTCATGTAAATAGATGTACCTGTCGGTGCGCCGGTCGTTCCCCCGGTAAGCACCGCATTTGCTTTAGAAGACAACGTAACAGTCCGCGTTTCGTTAACTTGTTCAAATGACAATCCTGTTTTCTGCTCAGAATCAACAAGGACATATTCCCCGCTTTCGGACGTTGTCGAATCGTTCGCAGCAAAACTGTTCAAAGTTGAAACTGCCGTACAAGCAATCAAAGACAATGACAGCAAAGCAGACAGAAGCGATTTTCCGTGAAAAACTTTCATAATCAAACCTCCCAAAATTTTTTCATTATGCCTTTACCGTAAATGCGCATTTGAATATAAATGTATTACATTTTATTCATTGCTTAGTTACAATATATCACAAAGTATCAAATCTGTCAATATTTTTTCGCGTTAATAAAAATTTTTACTTATATCTATCTTATTTTTTACTTATTCTTTACCTTTACATATATTATGTATGATTTTTAAAACATGTCGCTAATTATACAAATAGTTTTTGCTATAACTCTTATACAATGCTCTATATAAACAATATTTTAAAAAAATTTCCTCTTGTATTCTATAATTTATTGTGATATAATGAAAAAGCAAAACAATTTAAATTGTATTACAATATTGTTTTGCTCTTAATTTGTATTTTATTAAAGAAAGAAGGGCTTAATAAAATGTGGCAATTCGACAAAAAAAGAAAGGTGCTCATTTATATGCTTTGTATGGCATTATTTACCGGTACAATAACCGGATGCAAAACCGATGAAAAAAGGGGGTCCTCTAGCGTTTCAGCTCCCACAGTTTCCGATAATGAAATGGTTTCAGGAGAAGATTCATTTTCTTCTGATTTACTCTCCGGTGAGCTGACACCTTCACAACAATCCGGAAGACCTTCTGAAAATGGCAATAAAACATCCTCCAAAGTTTCCGGCGCAACAACATCCGCCTCCTCCAACAACCCACAGAATACGAGCAACACAGTTGCTGAACTAAAAACAAACAGCTACAACAGTAAGGATGTCTTTGTTGTTACTGTTGATGCTTCTAAAGCTCCATACAACGCTGACAAAACAGGAAAAGCCGATGCTACGTCGGCAATCCAAAAAGCCGTTAATCAGTGTCAGACAACTTACGGCGGAGGAATTGTATTTCTTCCGAAAGGAACCTATAAAATCAGCAACACATTGAACATTAAATCCCATGTGATTTTAAAAGGTGAATATCAGTCGCCGGACAAAGCCAACGGAGATTATGGCACTGTGATTTCGGTCAACACTACCAAATCCGCATTTACTGTTAATGGTTCGGCAGGTGTTTCTGGAATTACGACATATTATCCGAGCCAGAGCATCTCAAAGCCGATTGCCTGTGATTACACTTTTAACGTCCCAAAAGGGACCGGATCTGTCATTGAAAATGTCACGATGTTGAACAGCTATAAAGGGATCGGCGTCTGCACCGACAAAACCAGCGCGCACGGACTGATAACACTTGACAACATCCACGGCACCGTCCTCAATCAAGGCATTTATATTTCTTACGCTGCCGAAGTCGGTGTAGTAAATAACATTTACTTATCTCCTGCATATTGGGCAAAAGCCACCTCCAAATATCAGGCTCCATCAGAAAGCAGTATTCGTACTTATATGACTGGCAACAGTTCCTCCGGACTTTATCTTGCGGGCACTGAAGGGATTCAATACTCAAACCTGCTGCTCGACAACTTTAAGACCGGCATTGAAACCGGTCCTACCCCTCGTTCTGACGGAGCGGAGGTTTACGGTCAGTTCTACAACCTAACTGTCCAAAAAGCTGTAACAGGTGCAAATTTAACTCATCTTTACACTGATATGGGACTTCTTTTTGCAAACAGTTCCATTACCGGTTCTTCTTCATCCGTTAAAAATGCCTCATCGCAGGTAGTTAAACTGTTTAATAGCACCACGAACGGTTCAGTCTCCGGAAATGTTGTTGTCTCAACCGCCAACATCGTTCTTCCCTCTATCGGTTTAGAGCCTTCTCTGCCGACAAAAAAAACGTTATATAATGTGGTAAAACAATACAATGCAGACAACAGCGGAGAAACTGATTGTTCTGCCGCAATTCAGAAAGCACTAGACGCAGCAAAATCGAGCGGCGGCGGATATGTATATTTGCCGGGAGGCACTTATCGATTAGATAAACCGATCACCGTGTATGCCAACACACTGATTTGCGGCGCAAACGCAACGCTTGGCTGTGATACTTCTTCCAGCAATTTCGCCGGCACCTCTGTATTTTGTTATTACGGAAAAGGGAAATCCGCTTCCGACACTGCATTAATCACTCTTGCAGGAAACAACGCCGGTTGCAGCGGCATCCGATTCTACTATCCGCAAAACGGCATCACCAAAGAAAACGGAACTTACAGAAAAACGGTAGATTCTTATTCTTATACCATCCGCGGAACTGCCGCAAACGCTTACTGTGAGAACCTGAACTTCTATGCAACATATGCCGGAATTGAGATGAAAAATGCCTCTAATTATATTATTAAACGTTGTGTCGGCTCTTTCTACTCAAACGGAATCCATATTACCAGTTGTAACGGCGGTTATATTGACGGTTGCCTATCCAACAGCGGACAACAAATTATTTCCTCTTATTTGTACCTTACTGATTTCGAAAACTGGATTGAAGGCAGCGATCTGCGTCCGCATCTTATTGAACCAATCGGCAGACAGATGAATAACTATATTATTTATGACAACTCTCAAAAGCAAACAATTCTGAATACTTTCGCTTATATTCCACACTCTTTCCTTACAGCCAACAACAGTACCGTCAGCGGCATTAACCTATACGCCAGCAGAATGGGAGCTGAAAATTCCATGTTCATCCTAAGCGGAGGAAAGCTTCTGTCCGTGAACAATTATTTAAAAGACACTCAGCTTGCTGTTCTCAAAAACAGTGCAAATGTCGGAATCTATAACATCAAGTGTCAAATACATCCGAGCGGATTCAGCGAAGAAAACCTGGTTAAATAATTTTTTCGTCTTCTGCGATCTGAGCAAAAATGAAAATCTGAGCCGGTGCACACTTCACGACACCGGCTCAAAGAATAGCTAAAACAAGTTTCATTACAGTGCTGCCATTATCCGACAAACAATACAACAATTATGAAAAACGGAGCGTGCTAAACAAAAATGGAAACAGAGAAACAAGAGACATTACATCTCTGTGTGATTTCCCACACACACTGGGACAGAGAATGGTATATGCCGCTGGAGCTAATGAAAATCAGGCTCGTAGACCTCATTGACCACTGCTTAGATATTTTAAAAAAGGAACCGACCTATCGGTTTCATTTGGATGCACAGACAGTTGTGTTGGAAGACTATTTAAGCATACGTGCAGGCAGCGAGCAGGAGTTACGGCAATATATTTCCGAAGGACGGCTTTTGGTTGGACCATGGTATTTACAAAATGATTTTTATTTAACCAGCGGAGAGGCCACTGTTCGAAATTTGCTGGTCGGCAAACAAGTTGCAGAACATTTCGGCCGCTGTGAAAAAGTAGGATATGCACCTGATCAATTCGGAAATATTTCTCAGCTCCCCCAAATATTGCGAAACTTCGGTATTGACAACTTCATATTCGGCAGAGGCTATTTTCAAGGCACCACTGATTCCAACGGACGGGAAACACTTCTGCCGCTTCCTCTTGAATTCGCATGGGAGGGGGCGGACGGCAGCAGGATTTTAGCAGTACACATGGCACTGTGGTATAATAATGTACAGCGTTTCTCCGAAGATATAGAAAAGTCCAAAAAGTTAGTTCTTCGTTCAGTAGAACGAATGAAGGGCAGAAATGCTTCAACGTATTTATTGCTGATGAATGGTGTAGATCATTTGGAGGCACAAGAAAATTTATTGTCTATTTTATCAAAACTACAACAGCAATTGCCTCAAAACATGGAAATCTATCAAGAAACTTTAGAAAATTATATCAATGATTTGCAAAATTATTTTAAGCAAAATGAAATAATTTTGCCGGTACACAAAGGCGAGCTTCGCCAAGGCCGTGATTGGAGCCTTTTAAAAGGGTGCATGTCCTCCCGAAGTTATTTGAAAACCGCGAACGTAAAAGCGCAGGAAACGCTCGAAACACAGCTAGAGCCGCTTTACTCTGCCATGGAGCTCAGCGGCATGAAAGGAATTTATTTGCACGATCACTTTCATCATCTCTGGAAAGAGCTGCTGCGCAACCACCCGCATGATTCCATCTGCGGATGCAGCAGAGACGAAGTGCACCATAGAATGGAGGAAAGTTACGCCTCTATCAAGCGCTCCACCGATGAGCTGCTTCGCCGCGGTCTTTTACATGCAGCCAACCACGTGAAGCCGGACCGCAGCTGCACAGAGGACTCCTTAATTGTAATTGCTAACACCACACAAAAAAAACGCAGCGCAGTCGTGGAGGCTGAGCTGGACTTTACAGCCAAGGAAAATGTGGAAAACTTCAGGTTGTATGCGCCTGACGGATCAGAAATCAACTTCATCTTGCTTTCTCTTGAACAAATTGAAAAAGATATTTTTTCTGCTATTAACTTGCCGGGGCATTTGTCGGCAGATCGCTACCGAATCCAATTTATTGCCGAGGATATAGCGCCCTATTCTTTTCGTGGTTATCGTGTTACCAAAACTGACGGCACCCTTCCGATTGCCGAGACGACATTTATGAACTGCTCTGATAAGATGCCCATTGTTCTGGAAAATCTTTATCTGAAGGTGAAAGTAGCCCCTGATGGAAGCATCGATATTTTTCATCCGGCAAGCGGACGGCATTTCAGTCATGTACTGGAATGGGAAGATTCCGCAGACAAAGGCGACTCCTATGTATATCACAAGACAGATTCCCCTGTCATATACGGAAATGCTTTTCCTGCTCATGTCACCGGTTCCAAAAACAAAAATTCAACAAGCTGTGAAATTTCCAGAACCATGCTATTGCCAAAACAGTACGACTTTGAAAACCAAAAGCGTAGCGATGAGCTCGTTCCTTGCGAAACAAAGTTAATTTTGAAATTGGACGCTGTAAGCGACACCCTGCAAATTTCATATTTGGTAGACAATCGTGCTTGTGACCACCGATTGCGGCTTTTGGTAAATACCGGTATTCAATCAACTATCAGTTTGGCGGACGCACCATTTGATGTTTTGGGACGCGGAGAAAGTGACCACTGGTTTAACACAATGAGTAAAGTGATGCCTAATACTTCCTTTGCCCTATTAGAAGATCAGCAAGGCGGCTGTGCCGTCTTTACAGAAGGTCAGCATGAATATGAGCATTTAATGCAATCACAGATGCTCGCTTTTACTGTTGTGCGAAGCACAGGTGTTATCACGAGGAACGCAGCTACTGATCGGGTAGAGGGCGGAGCACAGTGGTTATGCCCGGAAAATCAATGTTTGCGCCGTATAGAAGGAAAAATCGGATTGCATCCCTATGCAGGCGGATGGATCGAAGCAGATATTCCGGCTCTTGCCAAATGCTTCCGTAATCCTCTTTTGACTGCTTTTGCACCGATGGATACTCACAAATTCGCAGGCGGACGGCCTGCGGTTCAGGATACTGAAATTCAAGAATTTTTTTATAGACCTGAGCCATGGGAGGATATCATATTATTACCCAACAACCAAAGCGCTATTCTTGTGGAAGGACGCGGACTGCTTGTAACAGCATTAAAGCTTGCGGAAGATGGAAAATCCTTTATTTTACGGATTGTGAATCTAACCGACAATCCACAGGAGGGGGCGGTAACGGTTCGCGGAACATTGTATTGTTCTGATATGTCAGAGCAGTCGGGAAATTGTATCGGATGCGGCAAACAAATTCTTCGTTGGGGTAAAAAAGAAATTCGCACATTTATGATAAAAACGAATTGATGATATATTGCTGCTCATGCAAGCATTATCAGTATAAAAACGACCTCTTATGACAAATATTCTGTCATAAGAGGTCGTTTTGCTGTCCGGTTTTATCCGGACTTGTATTAGTCTGCAAAGTTTTCCGACAAGCTACAACCAGCTTATTAAATACCGAAAAAACACAGCACTAAAGCATTAAATGCGGTCACAAAGAGATCATATTGTATCGGATGAAGCAGTAAGATTTCTGCCGAAATATTTTTTATATATACGCGAAACGTAATTCTCGTCTGCGAAACCAACTGCTCGCCCTGCATCCTTTACAGAAAGCGAATCGTTCACCATCAAGCTTTTTACCAAATTAAGCTTAGTAATATTAATATACTCTATTAAAGTCTGTCCGGTACAGCGCTTAAACAAATTGCTAAGGTATCCAACACTGAGATTAACATAATCGGCAACCTCCGATACATAGATCCTTTCTCGAATCCGGCTTATAATATATCGCTTAGCAGCTTCTGTATAGCGTTGTTCACTGTACGACACAGAATCGTGAAGGGCAATTCGGCGGTATTCGGAATCCAAATCGGCTATAAGCGTAAACAGCATACCGATGAGTTTTACCGTAGTTGTGTGGCAAAGCGTGTACTCCTCTACAATCTGCTTAAGCTCATGAATCAGCTTCTCCGCTCCCGGAAAAACCATATTTTCGGGCAGAATAAGATCACTGCCCGGTTGTATCTCTGCATAAAATCCTACCGTAATATGATGTTGGCGGCTTTTCGAAAAAAAACGTTCCGGCTCAGATCGGTGGCTTATGATAAATGAGCCTGCCGGTATTATTTTTTGTTTATTCCCTCGGCAGCATATTGTATCGCCTTCAATCAGATATGAAATCTCCATAAAATTTTCATTTACCGAGAAAGATATATCATAATTGTCAGTTGCGTATTCGTGTGCGAATTCAATGGAAGGAATTGATTTAATACTGATAGAATACAAGCTCAAGCCAATCACCTCTTAATAAATAGTATCATAAAATTACTGATCATTCAAGAAAATTAAATTATAATAATCCAGGAATATAAGAATAGTGCATTGATTTTTTTTGCTATGCTCCTATAATGAAGACAGAACGGTAAAACAAATGAAATATTTTTCAGGGTTTTATATTAACAGCAAACAAGAAAGATGTAAAGTATGAAAGGAATGGTCATAACGATGAGCTTATCGCGAATACTGAAAAAAGAGCTGACGGCGCAACCCGTCGGAATTCCATGTGATAAAATTTTGTTTTATCAAGGTGTAAAACAGCATTATTGCGACTACCCGATTATTGCCAAAAGTTATGGAACGGCACAGCTTTTCTCTTCGGCAAAGCCATATATTTATGACAGCGATCAAATAGCCGGATCCATTCGCGGAATCTTTTCATCTGAGTATGATGAGCGCCTGCATAATCATGCCGAAAAAGTGGTTTCATCATACGGAACAAATGGATTTGTTACAAATTCAGATCATTTTGCACCTAATTATCGGACTTTTTTAAAAGACGGGATTCCCGGAACATATCTTAAAATAGAAAGCAGCAAAAAAACACATACCGATGAAAAGTCTCAACGTTTTTTGTCTGCAATGAAGATAACTCTGGACGGATTCTGCTCTATGATTGAAAATTATGCCGATGCCGCAGAAAAGAAATCGGCAGAAGCCGCAAATCCGGAGGCAGCACAGCGGTTTATTGCTATGTCATCTGATCTCAGAGTTTTGCTCAAAGAAGCACCGAAAACCTTCAGTCAGGCATTACAATTAATGTTTCTATGCCATGTTGCGTTCGTCTTACAGGGAAAATATGCTATGGCATTCGGTCGCCTTGATCAGTTTCTTTGGCCATACTATCAAACGGATTTGAAAAAAGGAATTCTTACACGCGAAATTGCTACCGAACTTTTGACAGGGGTATTTTTAAAAATCGGAGAACATCGGTACATCGGCGGAGATGACGTTGTCAATATCTGCATAGGAGGAATAACACCTGACGGTGCAGATGCAGTTAACGAGCTTAGTTATTGCATCCTCGACGCTGTTCGCATCGCCAATATTCCCGGTCCAAACCTTTCTGCCAGACTCCACAATGCAATGCCCGAAAAATTTCTGGATGAGGCAATGAAGGTAATTGCCACCGGTCTCGGATATCCCGCCTTGATGAATGATTCCGTCAACATCCCGGCTCTTTTGCGCCATGGATACGAAGAACAGGATGTTAACGATTACTGCTTTGTAGGCTGCATTGAAAATTTTATTCCCGGGAAGCAGCCCCCGTGGTCGGACGGACGGTTTAACGTTCCTATGTATTTTGAACCGCTGATGTTCGGCGGAGTCACACTTCGCAATCCGGACTACATTGGTCCGGACACCGGATCTCTTGCTTCTCTTAAAACGATGGAGGACTTTTTACATGCTTTTCATTTACAGTTAGAATACGGGATTTCTGAATATTTTATGTTTTTCAATAATGAAAATGATCGTTATAATAATGAAAACTACGCGCAACCGTTTCTTTCCATTTTCTGCGAAGATTGCATCGGCAGAGCGCGGGATATCCTTGACGGAGGAGCGAAATACCCTTCGGCACATGGAGCCGGATGCATCGGAATAGCCACTGTTGCGGACAGCTTAGCTGCCGTGGAAAAGTTTATTTATAACGAGAAAAAATACACTTTGGAACAATTGGCACAAGCGATAAAGGCAGACTTTAAGGGCTTTGAGAAAATGCGTGATGATCTTAAGTCCGCTCCGAAATACGGCAACGATGATGATTTTGTTGACAAATATGCAGTGTGGTATGTTGAAGAAATGGAACGCTTGGTATCGTCTTATAAAACTCGTGACGGAGGTCCGGTTTACTCAGCAATAGCATCAAACGTACAAAATATCAGCGCAGGCGAAGAAGTGGCTGCCACTCCTGACGGACGAGGCAGCGGTGAGCCATTATCAGACGCGGCATCTCCGATGCACGGAATGGATCACGAAGGGATAACTGCCGTTATAAAATCAACCACCAAACCTGATTATCGCCTTGTATCATGCGGCACGGTATTAAATCAAAAATTTGCCCCTAAAATGCTGAATGACGATGATTGCAGAAAAAAAGTTTGTGATTTAATTCGAGTATATTTCAAAATGGGAGGTCAGGAGATACAAATAAATTCTGTCTCTCGGGATATGCTGAAAGACGCAATGAAGCATCCGGAAAACTATCAGAACCTGGTAGTCCGTGTATCCGGATTCTCGGCATACTTTGTAAATCTCGACAGATCGGTGCAGCTTGATATTTTAAAACGCACCGAGCATGATGACACGGAAAGCTAAAAAAGCTCAGAAAGGAATAGTTATAAATATGGAGCTTTTTGTCTCTAAAATCCAACGATTTTCCACTGCCGACGGTCCCGGAATCCGTACAACAGTTTTTTTATCCGGATGCAATCTTCGGTGCAAATGGTGTCATAATCCGGAAACATGGGAAGCAAAACAGCAAACGCTGCACTTTCCAAACGGAAAAGAAGAAATCTCAGGCGTCAAGATGAGCGTTGAAGAGGTTTTTGCGGCTGTTATAAAAGATATTGACTTTTATAAAGAATCCGCAGGCGGATTGACAGTGTCAGGCGGCGAACCTCTTTTGCAGTATCAAGCGGTTGCCGAACTGCTTCGCCTTTGCAGGCAGGTAAATATCAATACTCTGGTTGACACCTCCGGAGCAGCTCCATATGAGGCATTTAGGCTTCTTATTCCGGTAACAAATATTTTTTATTATGACATAAAAGCCGCAGATGAAAAAAGATACAAAAGCTTTACCGGCGGTAGCTTTGCGCAGATAAAATATAATCTCCTTCAGTTAAAATCAGACGGTGCCGATGTTGTGCTCAGACTTCCGCTTATTGCCGGCGTTAATACTGATTTAAAATCAGCAGAAACGATTTCCAAATTAGCGATCCAAGCCAAAATTAAGGAAATCCATCTGCTCCCATATCACAAATTCGGAATATCCAAATACGACGCATTGGGAATTGATTACCCTTTCAGAGAAAAACGTCTTGTACCAAAAAAACAGATCGACAAAATTTCAGACTGCTATAAAAACGCAGGATTTGAAGTAAAAATAAATTAAAAGGGGTTTTAAGCATGAAAGCAAAAGCAGCAGTATTTATGGGTGAAAAAAAGCCTTTTGAGATTAGGGAGTTTGAGATCACAAAACCTCCCAAAGGCTATGCGCAGATGAAACTTATTGCAAGCGGAATTTGCGGAACGGATATCCATATGCATAATGGCAAGCTGGCGGTAGCTGCACCAAGCATCATCGGTCATGAGTTTATAGGTCGGATATCAGATGCCGATCCCGAAGAGGCGGCTTCATTCGGGTTAAAAATCGGTGATAATGTAATCGCAGATATTGCGGTTCCGTGCGGAGAATGCCTACTGTGCAAATCCGGAGATGGCGCCAACTGCGTAAATATGAAAGTAACCAATGGCGGATCTATTGACGAAGCTCCCTATCTTTACGGCGGGTATACCGAAGTAAACTACACCCCGCTTGCTAATCTGATTCGCATTCCTGACAGCATTGATCCTGCTGTTGCAGCAATTTTTGCCTGCCCGGGACCGACCGCTATGCATGCTTTTCATTTAGCACGGCTAGCAGGCGTGGATTTTACCAAAATAAGATCAGCAGTTGTTCAAGGCTTAGGTCCTGTTGGCTGCTTCGCTGTTATGTATTTACACGCTATCGGTATTGAATCTGTTTATGCTATCACAGCTGGGAACAATGAGGAACGTGAGGCATTGGCAAAAAAACTTGGAGCAAAAGAAGTTCTGAACCTTACTGCTATGGGTACAGAAGCAGTTACCCAAAGGTTGCAGAAAGAAAACGGCGGACTGGGCGTCGACCTTTGCTTTGAAGCCTCAGGAGCGCCAAGCGCAGTCGTTCAGGGAATGGATATTCTCAGAAACCGCGGCGTTTATCTTGTTCCGGGACAATACAGCAACAGTGGCGGAGTAGTTATCCAACCCCAAATGATTACGTTTAAAGCACTGCATATCATTGGTTCATCACAGTATTCCATGCTGGATGTAAACGCTTATCTTACATTTCTCGATGAGCATAAGCAATTGCATGACTGTATCTCAAAACTAGGTACAAGATATCATATCGAGGAAGTAAACCAGGCATTTGCAGACGCTAAATCCGGAAACAATGTAAAAACAATACTGGTATCGGAAGCATAAAGGCATTTTTATAAAGGAATGAAAAACACAACATGGATTTAATTATTTTCAGCGGACAAAGTAACATGCAAGGTCAAACGGAATGCTTACCATATAACAACAGCGCAGTAAATGATGCATTTGAATACAATTTTGCCGATGATTTATTAATCCCCTTGCGCCATCCGGTCGGAGAAAACCTTGATATAAACGGACGCCCGTTTTGTCCTGATTTCAATGACATCCCCGGTACGATAGAAAAAAGCGCATTACTGGCATCATGGGAAAATCACGCCAATATGGTTCCGGAGTTTTGCAGAAGCTATATTGCCGTTACCGGAGATCAGGTAGCGGCAGTACATGCTGCTAAAGGCTCCACCACAATTGACTATTGGCTAAAAGGAAATCTCGGCTATAATTTTCTTTATCAAAAATCCGTTGCTGCAATTCAAAAAGTGAATCCCCATCATATCTTTTTTGTTTGGCTGCAAGGCGAAAGCGACGCTATTGCAGGGGCATCAAAAGAATGCTATAAAGAAAAGCTTTTGCAATTAAACAGAGATCTGCAAAAAGACCTTCACATTGAAAAATTCGGCATTATTTTGGTAGGACGTTTCACCGGCGATGAGCGTGATGACTGCATTATTCATGCGCAAAAAGAAATCTGTACGGAAAATAAAGATTTTTTGATGTTGACCACTATTACGGAGCAAATGACGCAAATTAAAAAATTTATGAATCCGTTTGCAGACGGACATTATAACTGTCAGGGGCAGGAGATTATCGGCGCATTTGCCGGTCACGCGTTAGGCATATACCGTCTATCTCAAAAATAGTTTTGCTATGGATATTGTATCTCTTATTCGCTTTAACTTTTTACTCCAAAGAAGATTTTGCCGATTCTTTTATATATTCTTTCGGAGATACCCCCATTTTCTTTTTAAAAACCTTGGAAAAATACAGCGGATCCGAGAAACCACACAGCTTTGAAATATCGCTGATACAGGAAATTCTTTTTTCCATGAGCGAGCAGGCATTCTGAATGCGAAGCAGAGTCACATATTGTTGAACCGGCAATCCGAATTCCTTTTTAAAGATTTCCGATATGTATTTTTTACTGTATGAAAATTCATTTGCAAGTTTTTCTATCGTGAAATCAATATCACAATAATTTTCGTCAAGATACTTTTTTATTAAAAGTATCTTTTCTTTATACTTTGTGGATATATCTGCATTAGAATTTTTTCTTTCTATTATGGAAAAAGCATATAGCAGCCCAGACTCCGAAATCAAATCAATATTTCCCGTGTCAGACTTTTTCAAAAAACACTCCCATATTTCAATCAGTTCCCCGCAGTCTGAAACCACACAGTTTTTCTGTGTAATTTTAAACTGTTCAAACAACATATTCGCCCGTATTCCCAGAAAACTTATATACATATATTTCAAATCAGAAGCTGACTCAATGGAATATTGAGCAGCGGCAAAAGTAAAAAAGATATCACCGGCTTTTACCTCAAAATCGCCGTAAATAGTATGCAGC
>JABLTO010189044.1_pt1 | contig 24432 bp, 23 predicted proteins | sample 7160091 | NCBI WGS metagenome assembly JABLTO01 (sample SAMN14651225, study PRJNA627086) | human gut metagenome | isolation source: feces | host: Homo sapiens
AAGAATAGAGCAAGTCGTTGACAATCAGAATTTTATCTGAAAATGCTGCAGCAGAGCCGCCTACACCGGCAAAATAGTCAGCAAAGCTTTCAAATCCGGGGCAAAACTGTTCCGCAGTAGCCCGAATAAACTCGCTATATTTCGCTTTTCCTCCCAGATAGCGCTTCTCCTCCTGATCAAAGGCCAGCGCATCCCGCGTGCTCTTACGAGCCAGTGCACAGACAATCGCCGTTGCATCCTGTTCGCTCCACCAATAACGCCCGCCTCGTTTGACAGGCATTGAAACTTCCCCACTGTCAATCAGGCTATACAGCATTTTTTTGGAAATACCCAAACTTTTAATTAACGCGCTTGTGCCAATATAGCCCATGCTCTTGTGCCCCTTTCTAACCAATCTGCGACGGAATTCCCTTTTATTCTACCATTCTCCGCCATTTCTTACAATGTGAAAAGAAGCGTTTCTCAGGCCTTTCCCCACAAAAAAAGAAAGTTTTTATAGGTATGATGGGAAACTGCTCATCCTTGCCAATCCCCATCTTTCCTGTAAAATCAAAATCTCAACCTAAAAAATAGCCCATATCCAGTCGTACTTCTCTTCTTTGCATATCCTGATTAGAATAGCAGCAACTGTCAAAACCAATGAGCACAAAGCCTTCTTTTCTATAAAATGCAATTGCTCCGACATTGCAGGATTGCGTTTCCAAAATAATGGCACGCCTCTTTTCCCGCTTTGCCTGCTCTTTGGCAATGGCCATAAGTTGATGCCCAACACCCTGCCTTCTCATTTCTTCATGTACCCACAGTTCGGTGATGATCAGCCGATTACTCCATTCTTCGGGGCAGGTCTCAATACAGGCTCGGAGTTCTCTTTTGCCGTTCCGCTCTTCAACAATTCCCCATGCAGTAGCCTTTTCCCAATGCGCTTGATATAACTTATCCGGAAAATCGTATTCTTCGGGATAATGAGAAATCGGAGGATCTGCTTTGCGCTTCTGCAATTTGATTTGAAACCCTTCTTCCATATCTTCCATCTGAATATCATAATAAGCTTCCGTCGTATAACGCATAGGGATGACCGTGCCTTCCCATTGTTCTTTGGGAAGATAAATCAGTTCGTATTTCATTTTCTAACCTCTCATGCAAATTTTCACATACAATAAAGGAGACTGCTCTGTGCCGGGCCGTCTCCCAACGTTCAATTTGCTTTTATGCACTCCTTACAGCAGCGCTTCATTGTAAACTGCACGGGAACCACCTACAAATTTGGGGCGCACCCGAGCACAGATAATATTTGCTTCTCCGATTTGTTTAATACTCAGACGAGTAGGAACAGCAACCGACGCCAAATGCATACCGATCAGGGTGCCGCCGATATCAATGCCCGCCTTTGCCCGAATGTTTTCCACCATGGTCGGCTGGCAAAACTGTTCATAAGCAGTCGTTGCAAAGGAACCGCCTGCCTTGGGCTGCGGCACCACGTTGACCTCTTCATATCCATATTTTTCTGCTGCTGCCCGTTCAATCACCAGGCTGCGGTTCAAATGCTCACAGCACTGTGCCGCCAAATAAATTCCTTTTTCCAAAAGTACCGGATAGATCCCCGAAAAAATCGCCTCGGCCAGCTCCTTATTGGAATAGGAACCTATTTTGTGTCCTGCTACCTCGCTGGTAGAGCAACCTACTACAAAAATATCTCCCGCTTTCAAATGCGCTGCCTGCACCAACTCTTCTGTTGCCTGCCGCGCCTGCTTTGTAATTTCTTCAAACATTTTCTTCCTTCTTTCTGTTAAGCAGCCATTCATCGGCATTATTCTGCCGCTTCCAGCATTTTTATTAAAATCCGCGCCGACTGATCGGCCACTATCTGTTCAAAATGGTCAATGGATTCGTGGGCATTTTCATCTGCCAAATCCGAAATACACCGCACAATCACCGCCGCAATTCCGTTTTCTTCTGCGACTTGAGCAATTGCGCCTCCCTCCATTTCCGCCGCATAGGCATCATATAATTCCCGCAATTCCAATTTCATACTCCGCTCGCTGACAAATACATCCCCGGTCGCAATCAGGCCGCGATGAATCTTTTCTGCGGGAAGCACTTTTTCCGCCGCAGCCTGAAACTGTGCCACCAGCGCTGCATCAGCTCTAAAGATCGTAGGCTTGCTCTTATCCGGCCCATGCATACAGGCTTTGGCGTACCCCACCGGCGTCAAATCAAAATCATGCTGCAGAGAAGCATCCCCAATTACAATATCCCCTACATGCAGGCCGCAGGCGATGCCGCCGGCAATACCGGTATTCACCAACCGTTTCACATCAAAGCGATCAATCAGCATCTGTGCGCACATGGCTGCATTCACTTTACCCATGCCGGACTGCGTCAATACCACCGGCTGCCCGGCAATACTCCCGCGATAAAACACTTTATTCCCGCAGCAAATTTCCTGTTCATGCTGCATTTGCGCACGCAACAGCGCAATTTCGCTTTCCATAGCTCCTATAATGCCCCACATTTGCTTAACTCTCCTTTGTAAACATTCTGGTCGACAAATAGCGCTCTCCGGAATCTACCAACAGCACTACAATGCGTTTTCCTGCATTTTCCGGCCTTTTCGCCAGTTGCAGAGCCGCATAAGCGGCTGCTCCCGAAGAGATTCCTACCAGCAGAGCTTCTTTTTGAGCCAGTTCTCTTGCACAGGCAAATGCATCATCCGCTTCTACCGTCAACACTTCATCAATCAGTTCCCGCTCGAGTACCTCAGGAATAAAGCCCGCGCCGATTCCCTGCAATTCATGCGGCCCTGCCGGTTTCCCGGAAAGTACAGCCGATGTTGCCGGCTCTACTGCCACAATTTGAATCCTCGGATTCTTTTCCTTCAAATATTTTCCCGTTCCCGTAATCGTTCCACCTGTTCCGACACCGGCCACAAAAATATCTATTTCCCCCTGGGTATCCTCCCATATCTCCGGGCCTGTCGTTTTATAATGTGCCGTCGGATTTTCCGGGTTGACAAACTGGCCGGGAATCATACTATTCTCTATCTGCCGGTGCAGTTCCTCTGCTTTCTGAATACTGCCCGCCATGCCAAGTTCGCCTGGCGTCAGCACAATCTCAGCTCCATAGGCCTGCAACAGTTTTATGCGTTCCACACTCATGGTATCAGGCATCGTAAAAATGCAATGATATCCTTTTGCCGCTGCCACAAATGCCAAACCTATCCCTGTATTGCCGCTTGTCGGCTCTATGATTGTCGCCCCGGGCTTCAAAATTCCTTCCGCTTCTGCCGCTTCGATCATCTGTCTGGCTACGCGATCCTTTGCACTGCCCGCCGGATTCCGACTCTCCAGCTTTGCTATCAACTCTGCTTTTACTCCGTGCAACTGCGCAAATTGCTGCAATCGGATCAGTGGGGTTTTCCCGATCAATTCATATGCATGTTCATATATTTTTCCCATTGCTATTTCCTCCGTGTTCGCTTCTTATGGTAGTGAAAGACTGCCGGTTTGTCAATCAGCATCCCTGCAACAAAATATCATTTCATATTTTCCAAATTCGCCCGCTTTGTTTTCCTATACTTCTTTTCGTTTTACCTGTACTGCAATTTCATTAATATACAATCCGTGCTCCTCGCCTGTCAGCGTATTAAAAAGGCTCTTTTCATAAGCATGGCCACAAATCTCATAGCCGCGCTCTTCAATCCATTCGGCCATAGTCTGGTAAGCAGGGCTGAGCGTTCCATACGTTCCACGGTGATATAGCACTGCATACGTTCCCGCTGGTCGAAGTAACAACTGTTCCGTTTCTGCCATCTGCCCCTCCCAGGGCATGGCATATCCGTAGACGTGTTCAAAATCTTTTGCTTGCAACTTCTCCTGCGGTAGAATACAGTAAATTTCCTGCGTGAATCCCTCGCCGGCCGCACGGGACATTCGATAAAGCTTCAGTAAACTGTAAATATATTCCCGCTTATTCTGTTCTCTACAAGGCAAACTGAGCAGCTTTTCTTCCTGCATTTCGCGCAGGCGGATCTCCGGCTCCTTTCTACTCATAGCTTGCCCCAATTGATGACGCGTACCGGCAAGTTTATCTACCATCTGAGAAAGCCGTTCAATCTCCTGCTGCAGGCGTTTCTGCTGCTCCCCCAATACCTGCAGATATGCTTCCGGTGTTCTCACATGCAAATAAGCGCGTATTTCTTCAATGGAAAGCCCCAATTCCCGAAAAGTAAGTATCAGTCGCAGCTCCGCTGCCTGCTGAAGTGAATAATAGCGATAATGGTTTCCCGCTCGTTGTTGCGGGCATAACAACCCAATTTTATCATAATAAAATACTGTTTGTTTGGATACTCCCAGCAGTTCAGCCAGTTCGCCACTGGTCAGATAAAATACACGATCCATCTATTTCTCCTTGACTATATACCAACTATATACTTTATGATAAATATCATCCTTTTTTAATTTCTTTAAACGGAGAATTCTATGAAATCCCTTTCCTCTGAAAAAAAGTCACAATTGCTGTTAATCCTCCGCCTGGCCTGGCCAACCATTGTTGAGCAGGCGTTGCAGACAATCGTCATTTACATCAATACTGCCATGATTGGTGGATTAGGGCAAAACGCATCTGCCGCCGTCGGTCTGACCGCAACCTTTACCTGGTTGATCAATAGCCCCGCCTTTGCTGTCGGCATTGGCGCCACTGCCTGCATTTCCCGTGCAGTCGGCGAAGAAAACATAGAAGAAACCCGCTCCTATGCAGCACAGGCAGTTAAAATTTCTCTAATCCTGGGAAGTTGTATGACATTGATCACTTTGGGAATCAGCCCATTTCTTCCCACCTGGTTGGGAGCAGAACCTGCCATCCGCAGTGATGCGGGCATTTATTTTGCTTTAATCTGCGCACCATATCTGTTTAATGCCATTAATATCATTTTTGGCGCCATATTACGTGGTGCCGGCGATACCCGCACGGCCATGCAGGTAAATTTTCTCATCAACATAGTGCATATTATCCTCAATTTCTTTTTTATTTACGAAACCCGCCAAGTTTCCCTGTTTGGGTTTTCCTTTTCCATGTTTGGCTTTGGTTGGGGGGTGGCCGGCGCCGGTATTTCTACTGCCATTTCCTATGTTTTAGGCGGATTGCTCATGATTGCCGCCCTGCGCAGGCATTCTCTTTTCGCATTTCGGTGGTCTTCCATCAAAAAGAGGCACCCTGCCGCAATGCACTCCATGCTTTCTCTGGCATTGCCTATCGCCCTCAATCGTCTGGCCACCTGCCTCGGGCAGGTCGTATTCACTCGTTTGGTAACTTCTCTGGGGACCACTGTTTTTGCAGCACATTCCATCGCCCTTACCGCTGAAGAGGCATTTTATATCCCCGGGTACGGCATGCAGTCTGCCGCAACTACACTTACCGGCAATGCCATCGGCGCCCGGGATAAGAAAAAATTGAAACATACTTCTTCTCTGTTGATTTTGCTCTCCTTTGCTTTCATGACTATTACCGGAAGCCTGCTTTTCCTGTTGGCCACTCAAATGATGCAATTATTTACACCGGATGCAGAAGTCATTCGTTTGGGAGCTTCAGCATTGCGCATCGTCGCACTTTCCGAACCGATTTTTGGAATCTCAATTATTCTGGAAGGCATTTTCAATGGAGCCGGCGATACCAGGCATCCCTTCCTATATAGTTTGTTCAGCATGTGGGGGATTCGAATTGTAGGAACCTTCCTCTGTGTACACTTTTTTCAGCTGGGGCTCAATGCCGTCTGGCTATGCATGGTAGCAGATAATGTATGCCGCGGTATTCTTCTGGCCATTCGTTACCGCCGTCACAACCTGATGCCTATTTCTATTTCAGAAAGCCAATAAAAAAAGCACTCCTACAGGAGTGCTTTTTTTATCAAACTGAATAAGTAGATGCCGAAGTATTGCCGCCATGCCCGGTCCAATCCGTATGGAAGAATTCTCCCCGCGGCCGATCGATGCGCTCATATGTATGTGCGCCAAAATAATCTCTTTGTGCCTGAAGCAGATTGGCCGGAAGATTGCCGCAGCGATATCCGTCAAAATAACTGAGGGCAGAAGTAATTGCCGGCAACGGAATACTCTGTAAAACGGCCTGTGCTGCTGCTCGTCTCCACCCCTGCTCAGCTGCCATAATACGCTCGGCAAAATAGGGATCCATGAGCAAATTAGCCAAATCTTTCTGCTTTTCATAGGCTTCCCGTATCTTTTCCAAAAACACCGACCGGATAATACAGCCTTCCCGCCAAATCATCGCTACCTGACCGCAATCAATTTGCCAGTCATAAGTACGGCATGCCTGACGAATCAAAGCAAATCCCTGTGCATAGGAGACAATTTTGGATGCGTATACTGCCTGGCGCAGATCTTCAATCAATGCCTGCTTATCTCCGGAAAAAACATGCCGGGATATCGGAAACCGTGCACTTGCCGCTATTCGTTCTTCCTTCTGTGCCGAAAGGCAGCGGGCAAAAACCGCTTCCCCAATCAATGTAAGAGGGATGCCCTCTTCCAATGCACAGATGCCCGTCCACTTGCCCGTTCCCTTCTGTCCGGCCGTATCCAGTATTTTATCTACAATTGGCAAGCCATCCTCGCCCAGTTTATGCAGAATATTAGCTGTGATTTCGATCAAATAGCTGTTCAATTCGCTTTGATTCCACTGTGCAAAAACATCCCCTATCTCCGAAGCCGGCATTGCCAACAGATCCCGCATCACCTGATAGGCCTCACAAATGATTTGAATATCACCATATTCAATTCCATTATGTACCATTTTTACAAAATGGCCTGCACCATTCTCGCCAATATATCCGCAACACGGTTCTCCGGAAGGTGCTTTGGCACTGATTGCCTCAAAAACCGGCTGCACATGTTGCCAGGCTTGCTGCGAACCCCCGGGCATCAGTGCCGGGCCATTGAGAGCCCCTTCTTCGCCTCCGGAAACGCCACATCCCATATAATGGATTCCCTTTTTCTCTAATGCCTGGCTGCGGCGTATTGTATCCTGAAAATTGGAATTTCCGCCGTCAATCAGAATATCACCTTGTTCCAGATAAGGCAACGCCTGTTCAATAAATGCATCTACCGGCGCTCCCTGCCGTATCATCAGCATGATAATCCTCGGTTTTTGCAAAAGCCCGACCAATTCTTCTACCGAATGTGCTCCTAAAAACTGTTTTCCCTTTGCTCTCCCCTGCAGAAAACAATCTACTTTTTCCGCCGTCCGATTATAGACTGCAACACGAAATCCGTGCCGCTCCATATTCAGTGCCAGATTTTCCCCCATTACCGCCAATCCTACGACTGCGATCTGAGCCTTTCCCATATTTCTCCCCCCAATTACTCAATCTCGCTTTTTATTGAGGTCAATTCCCTTGATTTCATGTACCAGCGAATAAAAATCGTTTTCAAAATTTTCTTCCGCAGTAAACGTTGCATCATGCTGAATAAGCGCCCGCAGCACATCCGGCGCCGCCGTCACTGCGCCCACTCCCTTTTTGCAAAGATTTAAAATCTGCTGGGAGTTTTTAAAACTGGCTGCCAGCACGTCGCATTCCATATTGTGCAGTCGGAACATATTGTGAATATCCGCCGCCACCTGTACTCCATCTGCGCCCATATTATCCAGGCGATTGACGTAAGGCGCCGTATATCTCGCCCCTGCCTTTCCGGCCATAAATGCCTGCATAGCAGTATAAATTGCCGTTGCCGTTATGTTAACTCCCTCCTGCTTAAGCAAATGAATTGCCTTCATACCCGCTGCCGAGACGGGAACTTTGATAAACAAATCTTCCGCAATCTCATCCAACATAAAATGTGCCTCTTCCAGAATTCCTTCTGTTGTATCTGAAATCACTTGCGCATGCAACTGGCATTCCGCAGGCAATAAGCTGCGAATATCCTTAAGCAGGCGAATAGGATTGGTATGTTCATTCTTCAGAATCGTCGGATTCGTCGTTACTCCATCATAAGGATACATGTCATACAGCGATTCGATTTCCTTCAAATTTGCGTTGTCAATCAATACCAGCATTTGATTTGCCTCCAAAGTTTGTCCTATCCATTGCTCCCGGAATGGATGGGATGTTATAATTATAGCATACCATACTTTATAGGTTCCTAAAACCATCATTTATAGCAAGAGAGGTAAAAATTTATGGATATCACTCAGCGCTTTTTGAAATATGTATCTTACGATACCACTTCAGAAGAAATTTCCGCATCCATCCCCAGCACACCCGGCCAGAAGGTACTGGGCGCAGCTCTGGTAGAAGAAATGCAAGCCATGGGCATTGCCAATGCCCGTATGGACACTTACGGATATGTCTATGGTACCATTCCGGCCACCGATCCTCAGGCTCCCTCCATCGGTTTTATCGCTCATATGGATACTTCGCCGGATATTACCGGCAAGGATGTCAAGCCGCGCATTGTAAAAAATTATGATGGCGGAAATATCCTGCTCAATGAAACTCAGCAAATTATACTTTCTCCCAACGACTACCCGATTCTTTCTATCTATAAAGGCCAGGATATTATTGTAACCGACGGCACCACTTTGCTCGGGGCAGATGATAAAGCCGGCATTGCTGCTATTCTTTCCGCCGCCGAACAGATCCTCTCTGACAGTCGCCCGCATGGAGCTGTGCAAATTGGATTTACTCCTGACGAAGAGATCGGGCGTGGAGCAGATCATTTTGATATTCCCGGTTTTGGCGCCGATTATGCCTATACCGTGGATGGCGGTACCATCGGTGGATTAGAATACGAGAATTTTAATGCTGCTTCTGCCAGCGTTACTATACACGGCAAGAATATTCACCCTGGCTCCGCTAAGCACAAAATGAAAAATTCCATGCTGATCGCCATGGAATTCAATGGTATGCTGCCTGCTTTTGAGATTCCCGCCTACACGGAAGGATATGAAGGTTTTGCTCACCTGGTCGAAATGAACGGCAGTGTGGAAAAGACGACGTTATCCTACATTCTGCGCGATCACGACAGTGATAAGTTGGAAGCCCGCAAGCAACGGTTTTCTGCAAATGCCTCCTTTCTCAATGAAAAATACGGCGCAGGTACCGTTGAACTTACCCTGCAGGATCATTACCGCAACATGAAAGAAACCCTGGCTCCGCATATGCATATCATCGAGAAGGCTAAACAGGCTATGGAGCAAGCTGGTATTACACCGCGCATCGATCCTATCCGCGGCGGTACCGACGGCGCCCGCCTTTCCTATGAAGGCCTTCCTTGCCCAAATATTTTCGCCGGCGGGGAGAATATGCATGGCCGTTATGAATTCCTGCCTATCCCTTCCCTTGAAAAATGTGCAGAAGTTATCTGCAATATTATCTATGGTGCAGCCAAATGACATCGATGCGCACAGTTCAAGCTGTGCGCTCTTTTTTACTCTGTAAAACCGCACGCCAGGAACAGCAATTTCATTCATTTCCGGCTAAAATAAAGTCATAAGTTCAGGGAAGGAGGTTTTGCATGGAGCCTGCAACTGCCATACAGCATATTCTCGAGTATATCGATCGGCATATTGATGAGCCGCTTTCCATCGCCCTTCTGGCACAACAGGCTGGGTACTCGCCCTATCATTTCTGCCGGTTATTCCGCGTGCACTGCGGAACATCTCCCATGGAATACCTGCGCAGGCGTCGCCTGCTTCTGGCCCGCTCTGCTCTTTTTTCCCAGAAAAAAATACTGGATATCGCGCTTAGTTACGGTTTCGAAACAGCCAGCGGGTTTTCCAAAGCATTTCGCCGGGAATTCGGTTACTCTCCTTCTCTGTATCTTGCTTACATACAGGCACCTGGACGCCTTAACAACTTTCAAGGAGGAACTATTTTTATGGAACCGATCATTCAGCAAAAAGCTGCCTTTCGCGTTGCCGGCTACGGTCTGCAAACACAGATTTCCGACCATTTTTCTCAGGAACTGGCTGCTTATTGGGATACGTATCATGGAGAAAATATGGAAAGCAGATTATATGCTCAACTTTGCCCACCTAAACACGGAGAAGTTGGTATCTGTCTCTCTTCGCCTGCCGAAGACGGCAGCCTGACTTATTTATTCGGCGTTATCGTACCTGATTTCAGTCGTGTCACACTGGATATGCAGGTGCTGGAAGTTCCTGCCGCAACCTATGCCGTGTTTACTACGCCACCGGTGGACAACATACAAACTGCCGATTGTTATCAGGAAGACCCTCTTTCTCTGGCTGTAAAGTCCACCTGGCGCTATATTTTCGAACAATGGCTGCCCGCCAGCAAATACCGCTTTGATGAGCATGGCTGTGCTTTTGAATTTTATGACGAGCGCTGTCATGGAGAGAAAAATGCGGTAGCCGATCTCTATATTCCCATTAGAGACAACGTGGAATAAGAACATTTCCAAATGTATTTATAAATAAATCCTCTGTATGCTTATCATCATACGGAGGATTTATGCTTTTTTTGTTTATTAGAATTAGAAGATGAATATTTTATTCCTATTTACAGCTCAATTCAATCTTCAAATATTTTCCCTGCCAAACCTATGGGAAATTCCATCATACAGCCTTTGGCAGGATTGACAATCTGACTGATACACAAATTTCCTTTAAGCGAAAGCGGCATGGCGCACTGCGCATCACTCAGCTGCGTATGCTGCAGCAGAAAACCATGCATTTTACGTGCCGCCGCCAGGCTGCAGACATCCAGTGACGGGTCTGCAGCCATGGTCAGATAATAGCCCATCCGTCAGAATCAGAGGAGTCGGTATATCCATTCTTTGCTTACAAAGCGAAACCTTTACTGTCCCCTCACCGCCTGTCTCCAAATCGCAGATCGCACTTTCTCCATCTCCCTGCACCCCTGCCAGGCAGCGCCCGGAAGGCGATTAATACCGAGGCCATTGCCAAGATGAAGAACAGCGTCTTCATCCCAAACTTCGCCCGGGATCTGCCGGTAGACGACGGCGCCATAACCCAAGCTCTGGTCAGTAACAAGGTATCCCGCTGCATCATCATCTTATTGCCCGGATTCATATTCCAGATCATCTGGAGACAGCGTATCTGTATAGAAGCCGGAGATCCCCCTCGTCAGGGAAAAGTTTGCTTTATCTGCACGGTCTACGGTATACTCGTATACCGTAAATCCCAGCTCACGCATCAGAGTGGCATCTTCATCCGGCATCTTGCCATAAGGGACGGTAATTACAGCAATGTTTTCCTCATTGCAGATTTGCGCGACTTCTAATTGCCAATCTCCCCAGTTGTAGGTCGTAAAAAGGAATTGGGAATCTTTAAAAGGATAGATTTCCTGAACGGAGTTTTTTCCCGGCCAGTATATAATTGGATGATAAAACGATCCAAAATCGCAGGATCTTCCTCCGCCAGCGCCACCAGATCAGAGATAGCGGTACAGAGATCCGTATCCTTGATATCCGTAATCAGATACATTTCCGTATTCTGCCTCATGATTTCTATCAGATGCTCGGCGGTCAGAGGCGAAAACTTGCCCTGAATTTTCGATGACAGGAATTCCTCCAGTGTTGGTTGTCGGTCCTCCAGATAGATATCGTCCCAGTTGTGAGCGCAAACCAGAACATTGTCACAGGTATACCGAAGGTCAATTTCGATAAAGTTTTTTCCTTCAGACAGCGTGTTTTCCACAGCCTCCACAGAATTAGTGTATTTGTTGCCTTCGATTGCACCGCCGGCATGATAAATCAGCGGATGCTCCACAAACCATTCATCGCCGTTGATCTCCACCGGATATAAGGTAATGGGATCATCGGTAGTCTCAGAATCGGATTTCGGGTGGATGGTGTCGTAAATCGTCTGCTTGAACATTTGAATTTCCTCAACATATTTCAACACCAGCAGTGCAAGGCCACACAACAGCAGAATATGAAGCAGCAAAAACTTACATTTTTGGGATTTCATAGTACAGCAGACCGTAGGGGTAATTGAGCCATCAAAATAGTGGCTAACCTTTTCTTTTTCAATACGCAGCATGGAAATTTACTTCAATTCCGTTACCAACGGATAGGGCCGAATCACCGTACAATGTTCTTCGCATACATCCTCACCGTGATAGAACCAGGCCAATGCCTGCGGAATCATATATTTGAGGAATGTCAGGCTATGCCCCATTTCGTTGATGATCAGCCGAAAATCGTAATCGCGATAATTGAGTGCACTTGCCACATCGCGATCTGCCAAAATCCAGTCACCAAAAATAATGTCGGCATCATATTTTCCGACACACATACAGGTGCGCAGATTTTTCTTTTCATCTGTCGTGCGGATCACCGACGGCCAGATATTGCCGCCGCGGATATTTCCGAAACTCGGGCTGCCCAAAATAACATTACCAAACAGATGATTATCATACCAGGCAGTGGCAAAACCGGCAATACCGCTGGAACTCAGCCCTACCACGCTATGCCCCATGGGGTTTGCCGTAATTGCATACCCTTCCAATGCCAATGGCAAAAATTCCTCGGCCACAAAGCGGGCAAACCAATCACTTACTGTATCATATTCCACGCTGCGATTGGTCACTCCTTTACCCGTTCCATAAACCGGCTCTCCCGGCCCCGGATAGCCGGGCGTGAGGAATACGGCAATCGTAAGCGGAATTTTCCCATCTGCAATGAGATTATCCAGCAAATCGGTGACATTATTCGTATCGGCAGGCAGTACAACCTCACCATCTGCAGGTACTTCCTCCAACAAATCGCTCATAATGCGGCGGCGTCCGTCCTTCATCGGCGGCTGTTTTCCAAGCACCGGTGCAATATGCATCTGTCCATCTAAAAACAAAATCAGATCTGCTGGCGTCTTTCCATCATATTGAGCCGGTGTGTAAATCCAATATTTATGCTTAACGCCCGGATAAAAAGCGCAATCCTCCAGCGTATACCCCATGATTTTTCCACGAGGTGTTCCTTCCCTGCGCCGATATGCTTCGGGCAGCGGATACAGTTCTTTATTCCACTCCGCGCGGCCCATTGCCGTCTCATCTCGCTCATGCCAACCGGTAACCGGGTAATCGATCATACAGTTAAATGCACGATAGCTGCTTTCCGGCATGGTTACCGTAACATATTTTTCTTCGGGTTTCTGTTCCAGTTTTTTCAACTTCAGCCAATCCACTTTTTTCTTCTCCATTTGCCTATCCTTTCTTTTTCTCAATTCATAGATCCAAATCGCCTAGCATATGAGCTCATCCGCTCTCATGAAAGATGCCGGCTCCGTTCAGGCGATATATTTTTAGGCATCGCTGCGTTTTTCTGTCTTTTACACAGGAATTCCCTTTATTATCCCGAAGCTGTACTCTCCGGCAATGGCAATTTCCATATTCTTTCTGCTCCGGCTATTGTTTAATTCTATAAAAAAAAGAGCAGTGTTCATCTGCTCTTTTTTCTATTTTCAAAGTACAATTTCGCCCTGGCACCCGCTTCTGCCAATCAGTGCCGCATTCGCCTCATCGGTATCCACATGCATTGCCAACGCATAAGAAGGGCTGACACGAACCACAACATCATCAAAAATCAGCGGCCGTGCGGTATCTACTTTTACTTTTACAATCTGCTTATCACTTACACCCAAGCGCTCTGCATCTTCCGGGGTCATATGTACATGGCGTTTAGCCACGATCAACCCTTTTTCCAGCTTGAGTTCGCCTGCCGGCCCCTTCAGCGTAATAGGAGCACTGCCTTCCAAATCGCCGCTCTCACGGACAGGCCCAATGGCGCCCAACGTAAAGCAGTCAGTCATGGAAACCTCCACCTGGCTCTCCTTGCGCTCCGGCCCTAAAATTACAACATTGGCAATAGAGCGTTTTGGCCCAATGATATCAACTCTTTCTTCGCACACAAACTGGCCGGGCTGAGAAAGGTCGCGTACATATGTCAACTCTTTGCCTTCACCAAACAGCACAGCCACATCCTCTTTGGAAAGATGCACATGGCGTGCGGAAACTTCTACCAGAAATGATTTTTCAGACATATCATTTTCCTCCTTAGATTCTATCATTATTTTACTATACTACCCACGGTTTATCAATAAGCAACTTTCTTTCTCTTTCATTTTTAACCAGAGTATGCTATATTTTGAATAGGTTTAAAAGGAGTTTTACCATGAGTCAACCGTCCGCTTTGGAGTCTTTCATATTGACCAACCTGGATCAACTTTCCATTCCTTATCGCCTGGAGCGGCATGAAGCTGTCTATACCATGGAAGATGCAAAACGTCTGCATCTCGATGAGGGAACACGCCCGGTCAAAAATCTTTTTCTGCGTGATTCAGCTAAAAAGCATTTTTTTCTCATCTCTTTAGATGCCGAAAAAAAATTAGATACTCGATCACTGCGCGCCCAACTGCAGTGCAGCGGCCTGAGTTTTGCTTCAGAAGAACTGCTCTTAGAAAAACTGCATCTGAATCCGGGAGCTGTCAGTCCATTGGCAATTTCGGAAGATTTGTCCGGCGAAATCACGATTGTACTGGATAATGATTTCAAAGAAGAGGAACTTTTGTCGTTTCATCCGGGCGTCAATACTGCCTCTGTCTTTCTTCAGTTCGGTGACCTGCTGCGCTATCTTAAAAACTTTCCCAATCCTTTGCTTCTGTTGCCCCTGTAACTTTTTATAAGGAGTATATCCAAATGACAGAAATCAGACAACTCACAACCTACGCACAAAAGGAAAGCTTTCGGGCTATGCTGCTGGATGCCGACCCATGTTGGGAAATGGTGCTCAACTATTTAGGCGGAGACATGTATGTATTGTATTATAATGGGCAGCCTGCCGCAGAAGCAGTCGTTTTTTATCGAGAAGACTTTGGCATGCCGGAACTTAAAAATATCTCGGTTTTGCCTCATTTCCGCCGCCGCGGGCTGGCACAGCATCTGATCAGCCATTTACAGTCGCTGTACAGCGCACAGGCACAAGCCATGTGCGTCGGCACCAGCACCGTCAGCGATGGGGCGTTGCGGCTATATATCTCCTGTGGCTTCTCTCCCTGGTTTGTAGAGCAGAATTTTTTCACTCGCAATTATCCGGAACCAATCTTTGAAGAAGATGGCCGTCAATGCATTGATATGCAGTATCTGCGTTGCGACTTACCCCATGTCATGTAAATTGCAAAACGTTTATCGTTTATCATCTTCTATTTTTAAGAAAGCTCCTATCGAAGAAGTGCTTCCTCCAAAACCAGGATATAAAAAAAAGCATTGCAAGCTGTGAAATGCCCACAGCTCTGCAACGCTTTTTTAATTTTGCTTTTAAACTCTTTCATAGACACAAAAGGTATATGCAATATCATTTTCCCGCATTATTTCACTTTGTTCCGTTAATTTCCATTCCGGTAGTGCATCCAAATCTTGGAAGTAAGTATCTGCCGGAAATGTTGCCTGAATTTTTGTCAGATACACCTTCTGTGCATACGGCAGCATCAGACGATAAATTTCTCCGCCGCCAATGACAAATATCTCTTCTGCCGCCTTTCCTCGCAATACCTGTTGCAGTTCTTCCGGTGTATGCACTACCATTACACCTTCCGCCTGGTATTCTTTTCTGGAAAGAACAATATTTTCGCGATGCTTCAATGCACCACCGGGCAGGCTTTCAAATGTTTTGCGCCCCATGATAATCGTTTTGTGCAACGTCATTTTACGAAAATATTTCATTTCTCCGGGCAAATGCGTCAATAATCCGCCCTGGTATCCTATTCCCCAATTTTCATCTGCCGCTAAAATCAGATTCATTTTTTACCTCTCAAATCGCTACCGGAATTTTGCCTACCCCTTTCAGGCTTTGATAATCTTCCAGATAGACATTTTCCGTATTAAATGCATAAAAATCCGTAATACCTTCCTCAATAACCAGTTTTGGCGCCGGCATGCATTCGTTTTCCCTTTCCAGCAGTTTTTCTACAATGGGTATATGTCGGTCATATATATGTGCATCGGCAATGACATGCAACAATTCCCCGGCTTCTAGCCCGCACGCCCGAGCGATCATGGACATCAGCGCTGCATATTGGCAGACATTCCAGCCGTTAGCAGTCAACATATCCTGAGAACGCTGATTCAAGATACAGTTCAATGTTTTTCCGCTGACATTAAATGTCATGCTGTAAGCACAGGGATATAACTGCATCGCATGAAGATCCTCATGATTATAAAGATTTGTCAGAATACGCCGGCTTTGAGGATTATGTTTCAGGTCAAATAACACCCGATCCACCTGATCAAACATGCCTTCGCGATACTGATGTTTGACACCCAACTGGTATCCGTAAGCCTTGCCAATCGTTCCTTGCTCATCTGCCCATTGATCCCAAATATGGCTGTGCAGATCGGCAATGCGATTGGATTTCTTCTGCCAAATCCATAAAATCTCATCCAGAGCCGCTTTGAAATTGATTTTGCGCACTGTCAACATGGGAAATTCCTCTCTCAAATCATAACGATTGACAATGCCGAACAATTTAACGGTATGCGCCGGTTGGCCATCTTCCCACTTTGGCCGCACAGGAAAATCTTTATCCCATACTCCATTTTTTAAAATATCGCGACAATTCTGTAAAAAAATCGTATCCGCACGGCTCATATATCTTCCTCCTTTTCGTATATTTTCTATTATAACGTAATTTACTCTATTTTTCACCCTTCTTTTATTCTTTCTCCCATCCTTCTTTTTCCTTTCGCATTTTTTACCGCTTTATGGTATGATAAAGGCACCAAGGAACAAGGAGTAAGTTTATGCATCAGAAACGACCGGTGCGGCATACCCGCCCCGCTTCTTTAGAGCCACAACCCCGGCGCTATGATCGCCGACAAGCCAATTCACCTCTCATCCAGCGGAATCATATCCGTTCATTCCGGCGCAGACAAAAAAGGAAACAATGGCCTGTTTATGTTTTGACTGCCGCAGCAGTTCTATTGTTATGTACGATTTTAGCCTTATTGATTTTCCCCGGAAAACAAACCACAATACCTGTTGACGCCCAACAACATTCCTCTGAGCTGCAACCGCAGCCTTCCTTGCTTCCGCCCAATTCTTCAGATATTGCTTCGCAGGTAAATGCTGAATGGGAACACGCCTATCAAACTGCTTTACAGATCAAATTGGTTAATTTTGATCATCCCAATTACGAAGATCCCGATGTCCTGATCTCTCTGGAGGGATTACTCCCAAAATCAGTCACCATCAATGCCGGCGCAACTCTTTTGGCAGAACCTGCCGCACATGCGCTTAAAGAATTGTTTGAAGCCGCTGAAGCCGATGGCATTACTACATTCATTGTCAACAGTGCTTATCGCGATCGGGCGACACAACAAAGCTTCTGGGACAATCGGATTGCCCAGGATCCTTCTTACGGAGATGATGTTTATGCCAATCCCGTCAAAACCGTACCTGCAACAGCCAGCGAACATTGCACCGGTCTGGCAGTAGATATTCTCTGCGATTCCGTCCCGCATGGTACCGCCGATTATAAAGATACTCAGGAAGCCCAATGGCTGGCCGCCAATGCGCATCTTTATGGCTTTATTCTGCGCTATCCGGAAGGAAAACAATCGGTAACCGGCGTTATGTTTGAGCCATGGCACTATCGCTATGTGGGGAAAGAAGCCGCTTCCGATATTTATGCCAGCGGCCTTTGCCTGGAAGAGTATCTGGCGTCTTTTCACTTACCCTTGGAAGAAAGTGATTCTTAAAACAGTTGTTTTCTGCTGCCCATATACGGAAAATTCCGCATATGGGCATATTTTTTTCTTTCTCTATGATACAATGGAGGTAGAATCCACCAAAGGAGGTCGATACCCATGCAATATCTGCGGCGCCTGATGGCATTATTGCTCTGCATTCTATTGTGTATTCCCACCCTGGCCAGCTCCGCTGCCCTCTTGCCGGATGCAGAAGCAAACCTTGTTCTTACCGGAGATATCATGTGTCTGGCCGGGCAGCTAAGCGCAGCCAAAGTAAATGGCGGATGGGATTTTGATTATGCATTTTCCGGCATTTCTCCCATCCTGCAAGGTGCAGATTTTGCCATAGGCAATCTGGAAGTTCCTCTGGCTGGCGCTGACCGCGGCGTGACTGCTTATCATCAGGAAGGAGATCCCATTCTCAATGCGCCCGACGAATTTGCGGATGCTGTAGCCGCAGCCGGATTCGACATGGTTGTCACTGCCAATAATCACGCTTTTGACATGGGAGATACCGGACGTGAGCGCACGCTCCAGCAGTTGGATCTACGCGGTATTTATCACAGCGGAACCTATACTTCCTCTTATATGCAATGCAATACACCAATTATTGAAATCAACGGCATTTCGGTAGCAATTCTCTCCTATACGCAATTTGTCAATACCGGTACGGATGCCTACAAAAAAAGTGGTCAGCTTTACAAAATGAATCTGTTGGATTTAGCGCAAATCCAGCAGGATATTGCCGACGCAAAGGAACGGCATGCAGAATTTGTTTTACTCTATGTTCATTGGGGAAGTGAAAACACCAACACCCCCAACGCTTATCAATTGGAGACGGCACAGCAACTGGCAGATTTGGGCGCCGATGCAATTATCGGGAGCCACGCCCATGCCATACAACCGGCAGAATATCTCACTGCGGCAGACGGCAGAAAGGTGTTTTGTATTTATTCCATGGGCAATTTCATTTCCAGTATGCCACGCGAGATCAACCAGGATGCGCTATTGCTTAATTTGCTTCTGGTGCGCGCAAAAGGAAAAGTAAGCTTAGAACAAGTTTCTTATATGTGTGTTACAGGCGGCACCCGGGAGGGCAAACAATTCGCTGCTTTGCCCTCCCGTCTTACCCTGCAGGCTAATCATCAAGTAAGTAAAATGCAGGATTCTATTCAGCGTATTAATGCTATTCTTGCATCTGTCATTACAGAAGAAACCTGCTTTTCTTACGCAGATTATGGAGATTTTTATGGAGAATAAATCATTTTGTCGCTGTAGTTGGGTCAAAGATGCCCTGCTTCTTGACTATCACGATACGATATATGGCCGTCGCCGCCAGACAGACCACCAGCTTTTTGCCAAGCTTTGCCTGGAAGGATTCCAGGCAGGGCTTTCCTGGCGTACTGTATTAGCCAAGCAACCTGCCTTTGAGCAGGTGTTCGCGGAATTCAATCCACAGATTTGCGCCACTTTGGAAGATGCTTATCTGGATTCCCTGATGCTGAATCCTTCCATCATCCGCAATCGCCGCAAAATTTATGCAGTACGCAGCAACGCCCGGGCGCTATTGCAGCATTATGCGAAGCCAAATTCTTTTTATGAACTAGTCTATAGCGGTATTTCCCCACAGGCGTTGAGCCTGCTGCTCAAAAAACAGGGCTTTTCTTTTTGTGGCTCTACCATCTGCGAATCCTTCCTCATGAGCGTCGGTGCCATGGAAGCGCACGAGCCGCAATGCTATCTATATGGCGCATGGCTTTCTGCTGGCAGATAATCTTTTTACAGCTCCGGACCAATCCCTTTACTTGACTATAAAAGTACATATATTATATAATAGAAATGTTGAGTTTTATGCGTTTTTCCACGTAAACAGCATATCAATGAAATTCATTTTCAATTAGCTGACTCGGTTTTGATCATATGTTGCCTGAGAACGGCCCTGATTAAAACCGGCAACAAATTCAGGAGGGTTTATCAATGGCACAAAAATTGACGATTGATGGTAATACCGCTGCCGCGCATGTTGCCTATGCGTTTTCAGATGTCGGCGCGATTTATCCCATCACACCTTCTTCCCCCATGGCAGAGGCCTGTGACGAATGGTCCGCTCAGGGAAGACTGAATATCTTCGGCCAGAAGATGCGCATGTCCGAAATGCAGTCTGAGGCCGGTGCAGCCGGTGCTGTACATGGTTCTCTCGCAGCCGGTGCATTTACTTCTACCTTCACCGCTTCTCAGGGCCTGTTGCTCATGATCCCCAACATGTACAAGATTTCCGGTGAATTGCTCCCCTGCGTGTTCCATGTCTCCGCAAGAGCATTGGCTGCCCATGCATTGAGCATTTTCGGTGATCATGCAGACGTAATGGCTGCCCGCCAGACTGGCTTTGCCATGATCTGCGGCAACTCCGTACAGGAAGTTATGGATATGGCTGCCATCGCGCATCTTTCCACACTGAAGGCAAAAGTTCCTTTTGTCAACTTCTTCGATGGTTTCCGTACTTCTCATGAAGTATCCAAGATCGAAATGATCGATTATGCTGATCTGGCAGAAATGGCCGATTGGGATGCCATTGCCGAATTCCGCCAGAGAGCACTCAATCCTGAGCATCCGCATCAGCAGGGCACTGCACAGAACCCCGATATTTATTTCCAGAACAGAGAAGCTGCCAATAAATACTATAATGCAACACCTGCCATCGTACAGGGTGTTATGGATGAGTTCGCTAAAAAGACCGGCCGTACTTATCATTTGTTCGACTATGTCGGCGCACCGGATGCGGATAAGATTATCGTCCTCATGGGTTCCGGCGCTGAAGCAGTAGAAGAAACTGTCAATTACCTCAATGCGCGCGGCGCAAAGGTTGGCGCAATTAAGGTTCGTTTGTATCGCCCCTTCTCCGCCAAGGCATTTGTAGATGCAATCCCCGCTTCCGTCAAGTCCATCACTGTGCTTGACCGCACCAAAGAACCCGGTTCTCTCGGTGAGCCGCTGTATGAAGATGTCATCGCAGCGTTGTTTGAAGAAGGCCGTCAGGCAAAGGTTGTTTGCGGCCGCTATGGCCTCGGTTCCAAGGAGTTCACGCCTTCCATGATCAAAGCCGTATACGACAACATGGATGCTGCTTCTCCCAAGAATCACTTTACTGTGGGTATTGTAGATGATGTCACCGATACTTCTTTGGAAATCAAGGAAAAAATCGATGCTTCTCCCGAAGGCTGTGTTCGCTGCATGTTCTACGGTCTCGGTTCCGACGGTACCGTTGGTGCCAACAAGAACTCCATTAAGATTATCGGCGACCATACCGATATGTATGCGCAGGGATACTTCTCCTACGACTCCAAGAAGTCCGGCGGTATCACCATTTCTCACCTGCGTTTCGGCAAGACTCCGATCCAGTCCTCCTATCTGATCGATACGGCAGACTTCGTTGCTTGCCACAACCCCAGCTACGTTACCAGATATGCTGTTCTGGAAAGCCTGAAAGAAGGCGGCACTTTCCTGCTCAACAGCCCCTGGACGCTGGAAGATATGGAAAAACATCTGCCCGCTTCCATGAAGCAGGAAATCGCCAAGAAGAACGTTCAGTTCTATAATATTGACGGTAATAAGATCGCCAGAGAAGTTGGCCTTGGCAACAGAATCAACATGTGCTTGCAGGCTGCATTCTTTAAGATTTCCGGCGTTATTCCGGAAGCAGATGCTGTTGAATACATGAAGCAGGCTGTTAAGAAGACTTATGGTAAGAAGGGTGATGAGATCGTCCGCATGAACTGCGAAGCAATCGATGTCGCTATCTCCAAAGTTGAAAAGATTGATTACCCCGCTTCTTGGGCAACTGCTACCACCGGTGCAGAAGTAGTTTCTGTAACGGATGATCCTTATTTCAACGAAGTTATTAAGCCCATTACTGCACAGCAGGGTGATAAACTGCCCGTTTCCGTATTTGATCCCAGCGGTTATGTTCCCACTGGTACCACCAAATATGAAAAGAGAGGCATCGCCGTCACAGTTCCCAAGTGGCTGCCTGAAAACTGCATCATGTGCAACCAGTGCGCTATGGTTTGCCCTCATGCCTGCATCCGTCCGTTCCTGGCCAAGGAAGAGGATCTTGCCGGCGCAGACGCAAGCTTTGTTACCAAGGATGCGCGTGGTAAAGATGTAGCCGGATATAAATTCCGTATGCAAATTTCCCCGCTCGACTGCACAGGCTGCAATAACTGCGTAGACATCTGCCCCGCCAAGGAAAAAGCTTTAGTGATGGAATCTCTGGACAGCAGCCTGGAAAAACAGGCAGCTAACTGGGAATTCGCAGTAAAACTGCCCACACCTGAAATCAACTTCAATAAGAAAACGGTTATCGGCAGCCAGTTCTGCCAGCCGCTGTTTGAGTTCTCCGGCGCGTGCGCAGGCTGCGGAGAGACACCTTATGTCAAGCTGGTTACCCAATTGTTCGGCGACAGAATGATCGTTGCCAACGCAACCGGCTGCTCCTCCATCTATGGCGGCTCTGCACCTACCTGCCCCTATACCGTCAATCAGAACGGTCACGGTCCGGCTTGGGCAAACTCCTTGTTTGAGGATAACGCAGAATTCGGCTTCGGCATGAACCTGGCAATCGCTCATAGAAGAATTGCTCTGAAAGAGAATGTCCAAAAAGCTTTGGAAGCTGGCTACTGCAAGGGTGAATTGGCAGAACTGCTCCAGGCTTGGGTAGATAATTATAAGAATGCTGACGAAACAAAGCGCCTGGCAATGCTCATTAAGCCCGCACTGGCAGCAGCTATCAGCGAGACAGGATGCGGCGAAGCCAAGACTGCTCTCAAGAAGATCAATGCGGATGCTGACCTGCTGGTCAAGAAATCCATCTGGATTTTCGGTGGCGATGGTTGGGCATACGACATCGGTTATGGCGGTTTGGATCACGTCATCGCTATGGGCGAAGATGTCAATATCCTCGTACTGGATACAGAAGTATATTCCAATACCGGCGGTCAGTCCTCTAAATCTACTCCTACCGGTTCTGTTGCAAAATTTGCTGCAGCCGGCAAGCGCGTAAAGAAGAAAGACCTCGGATCGATTGCTATGACCTATGGCTATGTTTATGTCGCTTCCTGCGCAATGGGCGCCGACAAGAACCAGCTGGTCAAGGCTCTTAACGAAGCAGAAGCTTATGATGGTCCTTCTCTGGTCATCTGCTATGCTCCCTGCATTAACCATGGTATCAACATGAGCAAAGCACAGGCCGAGCAGAAGAAAGCAGTGGAGACCGGTTATTGGCAGCTGTATCGCTTCAACCCCGATCTGAAGAAAGAAGGTAAGAACCCCTTCATTCTGGATTCCAAGGAGCCCACCGGCAATTATCAGGACTTCTTAGCTGGTGAAAACCGTTATAGAAGCCTGAAGAAATCCTTCCCCGCTGATGCTGAGCGTCTGTTTGCTCAGGCAGAAGAAGAAGCGAAGGAACGCTACGAGGGCTATAAGAAGAGAGCTTCTCAAGACTAAATCATTTAATTTCAAAAAAGCTATTCGCAATGCGAATAGCTTTTTTGAAATTCCCTCAACTATACTTGATATTAATCATTAAGTGAATAATAAATAAATTTAAAGACCAATTTTGAATTATAAATTTGTGTAAGTAATTTCGCAAAAATTACAACACCTGTTATGAAGTCATCTTCAAATCATATAAATTATAGAGGTGTTCTTATCATGAATGTACCACAAAGCAATACCGGAAAAGAAATTGCATTAGAAAGTATTATTATTTCTGCAATCCAAATTCCCGGTGTCAAAGTCGATCGCAGTGTGTTTTTAAAAGAGATTTTTGCTACAGAAGATATCTCACTTTCAGATATTGTGGAATACGGACCAATAAGTGCAAACATTCCGCAAGAAAAATTAAACTCTTTAGCCAATAAATTGATTTTAAAGCGTACCAGCTACTCTTCTGCAGCTTCCTTTATAGCAGGTATTCCTGGAGGCCTTGCTATGGCAGCCACAATACCATTGGATGTTATGCAATTTTTTGGCATGTCTTTGCGACTGGCACAGGAATTATCTTATCTCTATGGTGCTAACGATCTTTGGCAGGATGGGCAAATTGATGATGAAAAAGTAAAAAATCAATTATTATTATATTGTGGCGTTATGTTTGGTGTTTCCGGTGCTATTTCCGGAGTACGCGTTCTTTCCACACAAATTGCCAAGACAACTTTAAAAAAGCTTCCACAAAAAGCCTTAACAAAGACCTTTTGGTATCCAATTATTAAGCAGATCGGCAAAGCATTTAGCATTAAAGTGACAAAATCAACTGTTGCTCAGGGTATTTCAAAAACGATTCCGATCATTGGCGGAGTTATCTCGGGGAGTCTAAATTTTGCTTCTATGCTCCCTATGGCAAACAGGCTGCAAGCTGCGCTTGATAGTGCTGCTTTCAACTACTCAGAAGAAGATTTTGAAAAAGATATTCTTGAAATCGAAAATTTTTCTGAAACAAACATTGAAGAAGAAAACAACAAGAAGAATATAAAAAACAAAATTGTCGAAGGTAGCAAAAAGACAATCAATAATCTTTCTGGTATCTTTTCAAAGAAAAAGACGACAGCCGAGTCGCAGAAAACAGATCTTTTTGAGAGCATCAAAAAATTATCTGAACTTAAAGAAAGCGGTATTCTTACACAAGAGGAATTCGAAAC
>JABLTO010159306.1_pt1 | contig 24382 bp, 28 predicted proteins | sample 7160091 | NCBI WGS metagenome assembly JABLTO01 (sample SAMN14651225, study PRJNA627086) | human gut metagenome | isolation source: feces | host: Homo sapiens
AGTAACAATGAGTTGATAAATATTTCCCGTGAGTTATTGGCTATTAACCGTGACTTACAGTACAGGCTTAAAAGAGAACAGCAGCGCAATTTTGCCCTTAGTTCAAAGAGTTCGGAGGCGGAGAAAAACCGCACTAAAGAAACGCTTGCTAAGAGCGTGCGGAAGATAGTTATAAAATAGTCAGGAGGTAGGCAAATGACACACCCTGATATTTTGAAAATGGAGAAGTACGGAGAACTTTATCCGACCGCCGAACCGGTATACGAATATGAATGCGAGTTCTGCGGTGATGTACTTAAAACAGGTGTTACAGCGTACATATGCTCCGAGCTTGACGAAGATAAAGTCTTTTGCTGTAAAAGCTGTTTTGCAAACTATCTTGATAGCTTGCAGACAGAAAAAATCAGATTATGAGAGGTAGCACAAAATGATACATGAAGATTGTTTTGCCTATAGAAGTGCGGACGGTCGTCCGCTATGTACGGCACTGAAAGAGTTGTACTGCAAAAAGGAAGATTGCAAATGGTACAAGCCAAAGGAGCAGCGGGAAGTCAAACAGGCAGCGGGGGACGCTAAACAACGCCCTGTATTGAAGACATATAGAAACGAAGTAGATACTGAATACATAGACTGTCTGTTTAGGAATGACACAAAAGGCTTATATGAACTTTATAAGGCAGTGGGCATAGCACATGCGACTTACTATACAATGATGAAGGGCGGACAGGCTTCAAAGGCGACGCTGATAAAAATATCAAGGTATTTCAACGTGGAGCCTGAAACGCTGCTGAGAAAGGAGTAACAAATGGCAGCAGGATAACAAAACAAAAACGCCCCGGGCTAAAGAATTGCCGAGACGTCTTGATTAACACTAAGATATATTAAATATAACATAAATCAAGGCGAAAATCAAGGGGTGAATATATGACAGTAAAGAATTGGCTCAACAGGGGTTACAGGCTTAGGAACAGTATTAAGGCACTGGAAAAGGCGAAAAGTAATGCGTGGGATATGGCAACGAGCACAACAACCGATTTAGGAGAAAAAGTTCAAGAGAGCCGCGGCAACAGCACTGAAAACAAGCTGACCGCATATCTTGATTATACCAAACAGATTGAGACGGATATTACAAAGCTGCTTGTTATCATGGGGGAGATTGAAAGGGTTATAATGCAGGTGGATAACAATGTATTACGGGAGCTGCTTATACATAGATACTTAAACTTTGAGACATGGGAAAGTATTGCGGAGCAAATGCACTACAGTTATGTTCATATAGTTCATAATCTTCATTCTAAGGCTCTTAAAAAGGTAAAAGAGTTAATAGAATTTAACACTCAAATGTGATATACTGTAAGCTGTAAAGCATTAACATAATCTCCTCCTAAAATTATGTATTGTTTATAAAAGCCGTGCCGAGAGGTGCGGCTTTTGCTTTACCCATTTCACACATTTAAGGAAATGATTTTAAAGCGGACTTGTGGGAACTGTACATCACTTATATTTTGCTGAGGGGCGGGCGGCTGTGATGTAGATACATATGCCTATGCGTGGTATATATGGGAGAAAGGCTATACAGGAGATACGGTTATTAAGTGGATAAATTGAGCTGCAAACGAGGTGAGAACAGTGCCGAGACCTAAGAAAGTAGATAATGCCGTTGTCGGAAAACTTGAGCTTGCTTTTATGAAAGGGTTAAATATTACCGAGGCTTGCGATTATGCGGAAATCAGCCGAGATACATATTATAAATACATTAAAGATGACAGGGCGTTTTCTGACAAAATGGAGCGGGCGCAAACGTCTTTGCAGAGAAAGGCTAAGATTAATTTAGCTGATGAAATAGAAAGCGGTAATATAGAGCTGTCAAAATACTATCTTGAGCGCAAGTGTAAAGATGAGTTTTCAGTTAAACAACAAGTTGAACTAAGCGGGGGCATAAGCCCCAACCCGTTTGAGGGTTTGACAACGGAGGAACTCAGAAAGCTGATTGACAATGAATAGGATAAAATACGGAGCCATGACAGAGCTTGCCAGACGTGATTTTTTCTACTATTGCTGCCTAAGGTCGCCTGAGTTTTACAAACCCGAAAGAAAATATTTAAGACAGATTTGTGAAGAACTGCAACGATTTTATGAGTCTCCGAATGAGCAAGTTATAATCATAAATGTACCGCCGAGACACGGAAAGTCAAGGACGGCAGGGCTGTTTGTTGAGTGGGTGCTTGGAAAAAACAAAAATGAAAAGATTATGACAGGTTCATACAATGAAACATTGTCAACGGTTTTCTCAAAGAACGTCCGTAATGCAATAAGTGAAATCAAGGCAGACGAAAATAAAATTGTATTTTCCGATGTGTTCCCCAACGTTGCAATACAGCGGGGAGACGGAGCAATGAACCTTTGGAGCCTTGAGGGCGGATATAATAATTATCTTGCCACATCTCCCGGCGGAACAGCAACAGGTTTTGGGTGCAGCCTGATGATTATAGATGATATTATTAAAAATGCCGAGGAGGCATACAACGATATTGTCCTTGATAAACATTGGGACTGGTTCACTAATACTATGCTTTCCAGACTTGAGGAGAATGGAAAGATAATTATAATAATGACGCGCTGGTCAAGCGAAGATTTAGCAGGGCGTGCAGCTCGGCACTTTGAGGCAGAAAATATACCGTTCAGAGTTATAAACATGAAAGCCGTTCAAGATGACGGCAGTATGCTATGTTATGAGATCTTATCACGAAAGAGCTACGAAATGAAATCAAAGGCAATGGGAGCCGACATTGCAAGCGCAAATTTTCAGCAGATACCCATTGACCAAAAGGGTAAACTCTACAGCAATTTCAAAACGTATACGAGCTTACCCGTTGATAACAACGGAAACAGCCTGTTTTCCGGCATACAAGCGTATTGCGACACGGCAGATGAGGGCTCCGATTACTTATGCAATATAATCTACGGTGTATATAACAAAGAGGCATATGTTCTTGATGTGTATTACACCAAGGATAATATGGATATAACCGAGCCCGAGACAGCAAGAAGACTATATGAGTTTAACGTGAACCTTGCAAGAATAGAGAGCAACAACGGCGGTCGAGGTTATGCCCGCCGTGTTAAAGACATTTTGCAGGAGAAATATAAAAGCAATCATACGGTTATAAAGTGGTTTCACCAAAGCAAGAACAAAAAAGCAAGGATATTATCCAACAGTACGTGGGTAACGGAGCATATTTATTATCCTGCGAATTGGCGGGATAAATGGACGGAATACTACGAGGCAATGACACGGTATCAAAAAGAGGGCAAAAACAGACATGACGACGCCCCTGACGCAACAACAGGGATTGCGGAGACAATGACAAAATCAGGCGGATTAACAGTATTGAAGTAGGTGGTATATTTGGATATTAAAGTTGCTGAAAAACTGATCAATAGACATTTAAGCGGGCACAACGAGGTGATTAAAAATGCGGAAATTGCGGACAGATATTATCGCAACAAGACGGACATTTTATTACCTGACAGGAGAAGCGAGGATAAGGACACTACACCGTTACATAATGCTGACAATCGTGTGTGCAGCAGCTTTTACAGCTTGCTTGTAAATCAAAAGAGCAGTTATATATTTACATCTCCACCGCTGTTTGACGTGGGGAATACCACATCAAACGAGATAGTCAGCAACGTCTTATGTGACAATTTTGCAAAGCGTTGTAAAGATTTGTGCATTAACGCCGCCAACGGAGGCATTGCGTGGGTTCATTATTGGAGTGACGAGAACGATGATTTTAAGTACGGTGTTCTTGACGCGCGGCAGGTAATTCCTATTTGGTCGGACGACTTAGAGAGGCGGCTTCTCGGTGTTCTGCGAACATATAAAAAGATTGATAAAAACGGCGATAGCTTTATTGTCTATGAATTATGGAACGACAGGGAGTGCAGCGTATACAAGAGAACGTTTGTTGACGATGAGAACATGGTGCTTATACCGTATGAGTGTTTTTATATCAACGATAAACAAATGAGCGTATTCCAACATGATTTTGGCAAGGTTCCGTTTATACCATTTGCCAACAACAATCTGTGTACGAGCGACCTTGACAGCATAAAAGGGTTAATTGATACGTATGACAAGACATACAGCGGTTTTGCGAACGACCTTGAAGATATTCAAGAGGTTATATTCGTATTAAGCGGGTACAGCGGTACGGAGCTTAAAAGCTTTCTCGCCGACCTTAAGAAGTACAAAACGGTTAAGTTAGACGGAGACGACAACTTAGGGTCGGGCGGAAGTCTTTCAACCCTTACCATTGATATTCCGGTGGAGGCGAGAGAAAAACTCTTGTCTATGACAAGAAAGGCAATATTTGAGCAGGGGCAGGGGGTTGACCCTGATCCGCAGCGGTTCGGAGACACATCGGGAGAAGCCCTGAAATATTTGTATTCGCTGCTTGAACTAAAATCGGGATTACTTGAAACAGAATTTCGCCCCGGCTTTTCAGAGCTCATAACTGCAATATGTGAGTTCAAAAAAGTAAGCTGCGGCAAAATTACTCAAACATGGACACGGACATGTATATCAAATGACAAGGAATTAGCGGAAATTATCCAAAAATCGGTCGGTATAATTTCAAATCGTACACTTGTTGAGCGTCACCCGCTGGTGGAAAATGCCGATATTGAATTACAGCGAATTAAAGAGGAGCAGGACGAGCTCATGCAGAGAGACGAAAAAGCCATGTTTGGCGGTGAGTAATTGTGGACGCAACGAAAATAGAAAAGGCAATAAAAAGAAACGGCGAGTATTGGAGGCGACGTTTTGACTTCTTGGAACAGGTTGAACACAGCAAAACAACAGAATATATCAATGATTTAAAAGAGCTTTACGGCAAGGCGATTTCCAACTGTGATACCGAAATATCAAAATGGTATCAGAGGATAGCCGACAACAATGGAATTTCATTCACGGAAGCCAAAAAGCTGCTCAATAAAAATGAGCTGAAAGAGTTCAAATGGACAGTTGAGGAATACATAAAGCACGGAAAGGAAAACGCAGTCAATCAACAGTGGATAAAGGAACTGGAAAACGCCAGCGCAAAGGTTCATATAAGCCGCCTTGAAGCAATGAAAATGCAGATGAGGCAGCAAGTGGAGCTTGTTACAGCCAACGAAGCGCAGGGCGTGGAGAGCTTATTAAAAGATATATACGAGGATAGTTATTACCGTTCAATTTTTGAGCTGCAAAAGGGTTTTGGAATAGGAACATCATTTTCCAGATTAAACAGTGATACCATTTCCAAAATAATTCACAAGCCTTGGGCGGCGGACGGCAGCGACTTCTCTGAGAGGATTTGGGGTAAATACAGACCTGAATTAATAAACCATTTACATACCGAGCTAACCCAAGCATTTATACGGGGAGAGAACCCCAAAACACTTGCAAAAGCAATAGCAAAAAAATTTGAAACAACACAGGCAAGAGCTGAAAACCTCGTTTTGACAGAGAGCGCATTTTTCAGAGCTTCGGGGCAGAAAAAAGCCTATGAGAATATGAATGTGGACAAGTTTGAAATACTTGCCACACTGGACAGTCGTACATCGGAATTGTGCCGATATATGGACGGAAAGGTTTTTGAAACAAAGGACTTGCAAGTTGGAGTTAATCACCCGCCGTTTCATAATCGGTGTCGCAGCACATCGGTTCCGTACTTTGATGATGAATTTACAGCATGGGAGGAACGGATAGCTAAAGATAAAGACGGGAAATATTATTATGTTCCTGCCAATATCACCTATGACGAGTGGATTAAAAATATGTCGGGCGTGCAGAAAGCTGCTTTTGTTAAGAGCGTGATAATGTATAAAAACCGCAGCTCTGACAAAAAGCAATATGAAGCATATACGAAGCGGCTGGGCAAGGAAAATATACCCAAAACATTTGACTTGTTTCAGGATTTGAAGTATAATGATCCCAAGCAGTGGAGCTTGCTAAAAGATTACTATAAATCCAGAGGGACAAATATAATTTCAGCATTTTCTACTTTTGATGATTATGTAAAGTATAAGAAAATAATTGATAGTGAAATTGTTGGACTTGTAACCTCGGACGGCGTAACAATTAAAGGTCAAAGCAAGCACTTTATAGAGCGCGTATTGGGAACCGGTAAGGATCCGCATACGGGAAGACCGCGAAGCGGTGTGAAAATTGAGGACATCAAGGAGGCTTTACTACATGGAGAGATAATTCCAAAACGCAATAGCGTGAAATATAGGACGGAAAAATGCGAGGTATCGGTAAATCCGAAAACAGGAATTTTAATTCAGACCAATCCTCAATAGGAAAGGAGCGTTTTCCATGATTTATAAGTTTAATGACGAGCAATATGAGCTGGTAAAAAAATATGTTAAAGATTGCTGCGAAGATGAATTTGTTAAGGTGCGTTTACAGCATGAGATTATTTATAATGATGTAAATAAGACAGTAACAGTAAATGATGTGGACATAACGGAGTTTATGTCGGCGGCGGACGACGCTATAATAGGATATGGAATGGTAAACGAGGATTACTTAACTCCCTTAGGTTGTAAATTACAGCTTCTTTACGATGAGATATATTATCAGACAAAAAATCAATAGTAAAAGCACATGAGACGGTGTGCTTTTATTATGCGCAAAAAAGGCGGGTGATTTTATGAGGTCAAGAGACCCTACATAGACATATATTCACTTGGGACGTGCAAGCGTCCTATTTTTATGCCCGTTATCCGCAGGGCATAAATGCGGATACTCCCATACAAGGAGAGCTTGAATAAAAATCTATGGAGGTATGAGAATTATGGAGTGGCTTAAAAAGTTACTTGAAAAGGCAAAGATAGAGAACGGCGTTCTTGACGTTGAGGCGCTTATGCAGGAAATCAATACAGAGTTCCCCAAAAATGCCGTGCCAAAATCTAAGTTTAACGAGGTAAACGGACAGCTCAAAACTGCCAATGACACTATTAAGGAGCTTAGAGAGAAAAACGGCGACAATGAGGAGCTGCAAAAGACGATTAACGAGCATGAACAGACAATCAAAAGGCTTGAAACCGAGGCGGCAAACACCGCCAAAACATATGAATTAAAGGAACGGCTTACAGCGGCAGGGGTTCTTGACCCGGACTATATTATTTACAAGCAGGGCGGCATTGAAAAATTCATTTTCGATGATAAGGGTCACCCGGTGGGCGTAGATGATATATTAAAACCGCTCAGAGAGGCGGAGAGCACGGCTCATCTTTTTAGGAAGCAGGAGGGAGGTTCAGGAGGCTACAAGCCTACAGGCGGGAAAAATCCGCCCGCTGAAAATCCATTTTCCAAAGAGAACTGGAACCTGACGAAGCAGGGAGAGCTGCTGCGAAGTAACCCGGAGCAGGCAAGAAGCCTTGCGGCGGAAGCCGGAGTAACATTTTAAAAGTTGAAAGGAATGATATTTTATGGCACAAACTACATTATCGGACGTTATTGTACCTGAACTGTTTAACCCATATGTAATTAATAAGACAATGGAGTTATCGGCGTTGTTTCAGAGCGGCATTGTTACGCATAACTCTGAATTTGATAAACTGGCAAGCGAGGCGGCGCCTATACATAACATGCCGTTTTTTGAGGACTTGACAGGCGAAAGTGAAACGATTATTGAGGGCAGCGACCTGACGGCGAACAAAATCACTTCCAACAAGGATGTTTCCACGACTATCAGGAGAGCCAAGATGTGGGCGGCAACAGATTTGTCGGCGGCTCTTGCGGGCAGCGACCCGATGGCGGCAATAGGAAACCTTGTGGCGGGATTTTGGGCAAGAGACCGCCAGAAAGAGCTTATTGCTATTCTCAACGGTGTTTTCGGCAGTTATACCGATGAAGACGATGAGGAGTCAGACACCACTGTCACACCCCTTGCGGATCACATTTTGGATATAACAGGGCAAAGCGCGGCAGCGGCAAAGAAGATAAGCGCAAGCGCGTTTATTGACGCTTGCCAGCTTCTGGGAGACGCACAGGGACAGCTCACAGCTGTAGCTATGCACTCGGCGACCAAATCATATTTGAAGAAGAATAACCTTATTGAGACCGAGAGAGACTCAACAGATGTTGAGTTCGACACCTATCAGGGCAGACGGGTTATTGTGGACGACGCTTGCCCCGTAAGCGGAACCACATATACAACATATCTGTTCGGCGAGGGCGCAATTGCTTACGGCAACGGCAGCCCTGAGGGGCATGTTCCGACAGAGGTTGACAGAGACAAGAAGAAGGGCAGCGGCGTTGACTATCTTATTAACCGTCATGCGTTTATTCTTCACCCTCGCGGAATTAAGTGGACAAACGCCGCGCGCGCAAACGTGGAAACTCCCACACGTTTAGAATTGGCAAACGCCAAGAACTGGGAGCGCGTGTACGAGCCCAAGCAAATCCGCATTGTTGCGTTTAAGCACTGCTTGGGGTAACGGCTATGCAAAGCGGAATACTTCTTGACAAATTAACACTGTTGCTGGGGAGCGAAGTTGACAGTAAAAATGCCGAATTTGCACTTGAGCAAGCTGTAGACACAGTCATGAACTACTGTAATATTGACGCCATACCCAAAGGGCTTGAAAATACGGTCGTAAAGATAGCAGCGGACTTATACCGCAATAATAATTTTGGGAGTTCTGATAATTCTTCTTTGCAAAGTATTTCAGAGGGTGACGTTTCAGTTACCTTTGGAAATGCGTACGAAGCGACTGATATATCATCGATTGTTTCAGGGTATTCGCACCAGCTTAATCGGTACAGAAAGGTCGGATTTTGTTAATGGATATAAACAAATATTCAGATAAGGTCAGAGCTGCTGCGGAAAAACTGTATTGCGGAGCTATGACTGTCGTTGAGAAGCAAGAGGAATTTGACGAAGATACCAAAATCACTAGCTTTACGGAAACGGTTGTGTTGGAAAATGAACCGTGCAGAGTTTCGTATGACAGTATTACAGTGACAGGGGCGCAGGACGGAGCAAATATCAAGGCGCAGGAAATAAAGCTGTTTTGTTCACCTGAGATTGATATAAAAGAGGGCTCTAAAATAATTGTTACTCAACACGGAGTTACGGAGGCGTACCAAAAAAGCGGTACGCCTGCCGTATACAATTCACATCAGGAAATTAAATTAAGATTGTTTGAGGACTGGGCGTAATGGCAAGATGGGGCGATTGTGATTTCAGCGAATTAAAGGGATTGCAAAAAAGACTGGAACAGTTTAATAAACTTGACAGGCAAAAGCTCTGTGAAAGCCTTGCAAAAGAGATAGCGGCACGTCTTGTCAGGGCTGCCGTTCAGCGTACGCCTGTAGACACAGGTGCGCTTAAACAATCGTGGCGTGATGAAAACAAAGACTATTTTGTTGTGAAAAGGGACAACGTGTATGAGATAACAATTTATAACAGTATGCTATACGCCGATTATGTGGAGTACGGGCACAGGACAAGAGACGGCAAAGGCTGGGTCAACGGATTTTTTATGCTGACGATTTCAGCGCAGCAAATCAATCGGGTTGCTCCTGCACTGATTGAAAAGAGGATTATGCAGAAATTAGGTGAGGTTTTTGGTTGAGTTAATCGTAAACGGAATAGCAAACAGGCTCTATGAATTGTTTGGTTATCCGGTTTATAGCAATAATGTTGAGCAAAAATTAAATCCTCCTTGCTTTTTAGTCAATTTGGTTGACGTTTCCCGAGTTCAGGAGCTTCACGACAGAGAGAGAAGAATTAATTTATTTAACATAGTTTATTTCCCAAAACAGAGAGACAATATCACTGAAATGTATAATGTTCAGGAACAATTAATGCAGGGCATGACAAGTATTTCTGTCAGAGGATTTGGACTGCTGCACGGAACGGATATAACATCTAAGATTTCAGACGGCGTGTTGAATTTTCAGGTTAATTATAATATCAGCTTGCGGAAAATTACGGCAACAGATGATGAACTCATGGAGGTAATGGATTTCAAAGGAGGGCTTATAAAATGAGCGAAACAGAAAAAACTGCAAATGTAAAGCAGGAAAGAGAATTTTCAAAATCACAGATTTTGAGGTCAAGGACGTACAGAAACTATATTGATTTGCTGGGCGCAACGCTGGAGGAGGATAAAAAGTATACCAAAGGCGATGTGGACAAGATAGTAAATCAATACATGAAAGGAAAGGTGAGATAATATGGCACTTGGCGGCGGTACATTTGTTACCCAAAACAAGATTTTGCCCGGCTCGTATACAAATTTTGTGTCTGCTGCGAGAGCGGTAACCGTTTTTGCCGAGCGGGGCGTCGTGGCAATGCCCCTTGAGCTTGACTGGGGCGCTGAGGGCGAGGTTATAAGAATTGAGAACAACGATTTTTATAAAAATTCGACCAAACTCCTCGGCTACTCCTATGACGCAATAGAAATTCGCAGTCTGAGAGAGCTGTTCAAGCACGCCAAGACTTTATATTGCTACAGGCTGGGCAAGTCCCAAAAGGCGGCGAATACATATGCAACAGCCAAGTACGGCGGCGTCAGGGGTAACGATATAAAAATCGTCATAGAGGAAAATATTGACGATGAAGATTATTATGATGTTTCGACTGTTGTTGACGGCGTTACAAAGGATATTCAGACAGTTTCCGCAGCAGGCGAACTCACAGCCAATGACTGGGTTGAGTTCAAGGGAAGCGCGACCTTAGCCGTAACAGCGGGGACGGCTTTAAGCGGCGGAAGCAACGCCAATATTACGGGACAGGATTATCAGGATTTTCTTGATAAGATAGAGGGATATTCCTTTAATGTTTTGGCGAGCACAACGACAGATGAGACCACAAAGGGCTTGTTTGACGCATTTACAAAGCGTATGAGAGATGAGGTCGGTGTTAAGTTTCAGTGCGTACTTTACAGGCACACAAAGGCGGACTATATGTCAACCATTTCGCTTGAAAATTCATGCACTAATACCGACGCGGAGGAAAGCGACATCATATTTTGGGTGGCGGGAGCGTGTGCAGGCTGCGCCCTGAACGCCAGTCTTGCTAATACAGTATATGACGGAGAACTGGACATTGATGTCAGCTACACCCAAAAGCAGCTTGAAGACGCACTGCAAAGCGGAAAGTTCATATTCCATAGGGTAAATAACACAATCAGAGTTCTTGACGATATAAACACCTATGTGAATGTAACTGAAACAGTAGGCGCGGAATACAGCGATAATCAAACCGTTAGATTGTCCGACCAAATTGCGACGGATTTTGCCGCCATATTTAATACAAAATACTCCGGCAAATACACCAATCTCGGACACAGCCGTAATTCTTTGAAAAACGATTTGGTAAAAAATTTGCAGGCACTGGAGAGCATGGGAGCCATAGCGGACTTTGACCCGTCAGACCTGACAGTCAGTCAAGGAGACGAAAAGAAATCGGTTGCGGTCGGTCTGAAAGTAATAGCAGCTCCAACCATGACAAAGATGTATACGACCGTAGTTATAGGATAGGAGGTAGTATAAAATGGCGGAAGAAAGAAATCAAACATATATGGAGCCCGACAAGGTTATTTCCGGAACACAGGGATCTATATGGGTCAAGTACAGTGACGATGATTCAAGATATTGTTTTGCCAGAGCAATCAACATAGAAGCAAAGGCGAAGATAAATGTGAGCGCCCTGCCGGTGCTTGGTAAAACGGGTAAAATGCACAAGCCCAGCGGCTGGGAGGGTACAGGCACAATGAAGATGTACTACTGCGATTCCACTCAGCGCGAAAAGGTTTTGCAGTACAAAAAGACCGGAAAGCTGGCAACCATGGAAATAGAGGTCTACAACGATGACGCGGGTTCAAATATGACCCAGCAGGCGACGACCCTAAAGAACTGTCTCATTGATGAGATAGTTCTCGCCAAGATTGACGCCGAAGCGGAATATCTCAGTGAGGACGCTACTTTCACATTTGATGATTTTGATATAAGCTCAACTTTTGAATACGGAAGAGGTGACGATGATGAATAATTTATCAGCTTTTATGAAAGGCAACGCCGCAGAGTTCGGAACCGTAAAGATTGCAATCAGCGAAAGGTTTAAGGACGAAAACGGCAAGGCGGCGGAATGGGAGATTAAGGCTATCAATCCTGAGGAGGATAGCAGGCTTAGAAAAGAGTATACAAAGGAAGTGCCGCTTCCGGGCAAAAGCGGGAAAATGGGCGCTACGCAGCCGAGGCTTGACTACAATTCTTATATGTGCGCTCTTGCGGCAAAGTGTGTTGTTTTCCCAAATCTTAATAATGCGAGTTTGCAAGACTCTTACGGCGTAAAGGGAGCGGAAAAGCTGCTGCGAGTAATGCTCCTGCCGGGCGAATACTATGATTTGATTGCCGAGGTGCAGAAAGCCAACGGCTTTGATATAGGTCTTGGGGACATGGTAGAAGAAGCAAAAAACTAATTGAGGGAGACGATCCCGACTCGGTATATGCGTATTACTGCCTGCATAAATTTAAAATGCTTCCAAGCGAATATCTATCTCTTCCGTTAAGGGAAAAGGCTTTTGTTATAGCTTCAATTAGGTATCGAAGCGAGCAGGAGGAAAAGGCAACAAAGGAAGCTGAACAAAGGGCAAAACTAAAGTAGGACGTCTGAGCGCACAGCTTTGACGTCCTGCTTTTTTAAAGAGGTGAGTTAATTGGGAACAATACAACAATCGGTGCAAATTACAGACGGGATGTCTCCTGCTTTTCGGGCAATGAATAACGCTATGCTTATAGTGATTAATTCATTTGAAAGACTGCAAAACACTTCACATAATGCGATTGACACCTCGGACATAGAGGCGGCGCGCAATCAGCTCAGTATTGCAGGGGCTGAATTTACAAGAATTGAGGAACAGATAAGCGCGGCAACAAACCGACAAAATCAATTTAACGGCTCCATAAACACGGGAAATCACTCAGCGAACCGATTGCGGAATACGGTTGCAGGGGTTGTCGGAGCATATGCGGGGCTACAGGGCTTGCGGGCTTTGGGCGGTCTTTCGGACAGCTATACCCAGACAAACGCGAGACTTCAATTGATGAATGACAATCTTCAAAGCGTGGAGGAATTGCAAAATTTAATATTTAGTTCTGCTCAAAGGTCAAGAGGCGCATATCTTGACACGGCGAACATGGTTGCAAAGCTGGGCGTTAATGCGGGTGAGGCGTTCGACAGCGCCGCCCAAATCGTGGCATTTGCGGAACAGGTTAATAAGCAGTTTGCAATTTCAGGCGCAGGTGCGCAAGAGGCAAGCGCAGCTTCCTTGCAGCTGACACAGGCGTTGGCGTCGGGAGTTTTAAGAGGTGACGAGCTCAACTCAATATTTGAGCAAGCGCCCACTTTGATAAGGACAATAGCCGACTACATGGGAATATCTGTCGGAGAAATACGCAACTTAGCTTCAGAGGGTGCGATTACGGCGGATATTGTAAAGAACGCTATGTTAAGCGCGGCTGATGAAACAAACGCTAAGTTTGAAGCAATGCCCTTGACTTGGGGGAATATATGGACGAGCATGACAAACATTGCCGTTAAAGCCTCCGATGTGGTTTTGAAAAAGATAAATGACGTTGCCAATAATGAGAAGTTTTCAAACGTTGTAAACGGAATTATGGGTTCCTTTACGGTAATCGTCAATGTTGCAAGCGGCGTAATTGGTATTTTGGGAGCGGTAGGCGAATTTATGTATGATAATTGGTCTATAATAGCTCCGTTAATCACAGGAGTTGCGGTTGCGTTGGCTCTTTATACCGCTGTGTTGGTGGTGCATAACACTGTTCAAGGAATATCAAACGGCTTGAAAGGTCTTGCGGCTATTGCGGCAGTGGCGCACGGAACGGCAACGGCGGCGGAAATGGCGGCGACAACGGGCATGACAGCCGCACAGTTGGCTTTTAATGCGGCGCTTTATGCTTGCCCGCTGACGTGGATTGTCATAGCTGTTATCGCTATCATAGCGGTAATTTATATGGTTATAGCCGTGATTAACAAGGCGGCGGGAACATCGGTTTCGGCAACAGGATTTATAGCCGGGGCTTTTGCAACGGCTGGCGCGGCAATATACAATGTTTTGCTCGGTATACAGGACATTATTCTGGGAGTTATAGAGACGGCGGAAAACTTGTTTATTGACTTGGCAAACTTCCTTGCAAACGTATTTAACGACCCTGTGGCGTCGGTAATAAGACTGTTTGAAAATCTTATTGACGCTGTCATGAATGTTATTCAGCATATAGCAAGTGCACTTGATAAGGTTTTCGGCGGAAACCTTGAATATCAGGTAGAGGTGGCAAGGTCGAATTGGGCAAGCAAGGCTGACAGCATGGTTGCAAAATACGGCAACGGAACCTATAAGGAAGCGCAGCATGTTGATATTTATGAGCAACTCGGTATTGACCCTACAAGAATGAATTACGGCGACGCGTATAACGCAGGATATAACTGGGGTGCGAACTTGGAAAGTAAGCTGAAAGACATGTTTTCGGCTGCTGATTTGGATTTTAACGGGGCGGACTTGGAAAAGTATAATGACATTTTGAAGAATGTGCAAAATGCCGCCTCCGACACAGAGGCGATCAAGGACAACACGGACACAGCCAATCAGAAATTGTCATCAATAAGCGACAGCTTATCTCTTATTAAGAACTTTGCCGAAAGAGAAGTTATTAATCAATTCACAACCCAGAGCGTAAAAGTCGAGATGAACAATGTAAACAGTATATCTTCCGATATGGATATTGACGGCATGACAGACAAGCTGCTTGAAAATGTTATAAAGGCGGCAAACGGAATGGCAGAGGGGGTACATGCTTAATGGCGTGGACTATTAAATTGGCGGGCACGGATTTTCCCATACCGCCCGAGAAAATTCAATATACAGCCAACGGCAAAAACGAGACAATAACTCTTATTGACGGCGGAGAAATAAATCTGATTAAGCCCTTTGGCTTGACAGACATTAAAATGGATTTGCTTCTCCCTATGGTTCCCTACGACTTTGCTTCATACCCAAGCGGAACCTTTCAGGACGCGGACTATTATTTGGAGCTTATTGAATATCTTGCGGTATGCGAGAGCTTTTTCCAGCTTGATATATATAAGGAGCTTCCGGACGGAACCCAGCTAAAGCCCTTTGAGATGAGTGTTACTCTTGAAAAGTACAAAATCACCGAGGACGCAGGAGAATACGGCTTTGACAAGCTGCTTACGCTGGAGCTGAAGCAGTTCCGTAATTACGGCACAAAGATTTTGCAGCTTAACGATGACGGTTTTACGTATAAGGTGAACCGTATAGATGAAAAGCAGGTTCTAAGGGTTGTAATGGTGAAAGAGGGCGAAGATTTATATGATATATGTATGCGTGAATTTGGAAAAGCGGATACGGAAACCCTTGACTACATATACAGCCTGAACAAAGTTTCTATCAATGAGGGCAACGTTGCCGATACATCGGTCGTGATTGAAAACGGCGAGGAATGGGAAGATGAAAGCTACAGCAAGCGGGGCAATGTAATAGCCCTGCTTGACAAGTCATGGCGAGGCGGATATAAGGAGTATAACGACAAAACGCCCGGCGAGCATTGGGCAGAGAAGCATGTTATTTCCGCCTATCACAAGGGGATATTAGATGATAAGGATTACTGGCTCACAGAGCTTGACGGACAAATAAAAATAGCCGACCTACTTGCGCTGGTGGACAAAATGACGGGCGGCGTGCTCCCTGCATATAAAGGACGGCAAACCGACCATTGGGGAAGAAATCATCTTGACAGCCTTTGCGATAAAAGAATGATAGTCGAACCCGACAAATGGCTGGACTTTGAGGGTCCTGTGTTAAACAAGCACGCAAAGGCTCTTATAAACAATGCTTTGTTTGAAGATACATCAAACTATAATGTCTATGCGGGTATGCACTTAAGGCTGACATAAATTTTGATTGACAAGATATAACTTTTCAGGTATTATATCCCTATAAGGGGGTATTTTATTATGAAAAGAATTGTTAATTGTTTGTTGGTGGTTGTAATTGCATTGTCCTTTGTAACGGTTCCCGTAAATGCTTATCAGGTCGGGGACAGGGTCGGAAAAGTGACGTACACCGACATATCGGCGTATATTAACCACTATCCTATTGTTTCATATACCTATGACGGGGGAACGGTTGTTTACGCAGACGACTTGGTTAATTACGGCTTTAACGTGGTCTATAATGACGCCGCAAGAAGTCTGAATATCACGCCTGATAAGAGCCAAACGACACTCCGTAGGTGGAGAGTGTTTAAAAATGCTGATTTTGTAATGCAGCGTTGGGATTATGCGGTGTACAGCGATATTAGTGTTTACCTAAACGGCGTTTGGATCCCGTCATGCGCTACAGAGTTCGGCGTGCTGGTTAAACTTGAGGATTTGGCAAGCGAAGCCATCGGCACGGGCTTTACATGGGACGACAGCACCCGAAGCGCCAAACTGTGGCTTGACTGGGCAAATATTATAGAATATGCACCCCTCGAAGAGGGAGATAATGAAGCGTATGCCGACGGAGTGGCAGGCGTGGTGGATATGACAATAGGTCGATTATACGATGAGCTTGGCGTAAGCACGACGCTTACTGAAATAAATCCCGAGTATTTTGTGCTGGAGGGCAACGGACAAACCTTTGTGCTCCCAACGTACGGTAGCGAAGAAAAAATAACTTTGGGAGAGGGAGCGCCGCCCCAATACAGCGAGAATTACTTTCTTTCCCCGGAAGACGCAATAAAGCTAATCAAACAGAGGTATGGGGTTGACGCAGTTCATACCTTAACGGGAAATATGTATTTCTGGTTTGAGAGCGAAGACTATGAGTTCATTGCTGAACGCTGGTATATGGAATATGATTCATATCCGATTATATATGGATCAAGGAAAAAGTAAAATTACAGTAAGAAAGACATCCGAAAGGGTGTCTTTTTTGTTAATAAAGGGGGATATAATATGTCGGTTTCAACATACTATTGCAGCACTCAGGGCAATCAAAAAATAGCGGGAACCAGATTTACCGTTAATGATTTTAAGCAAAAAGATAATGCTTGTGACATGGTTTTGATAGACTGCAACTTGGCGGTTTTGCTCCAATGTATTGAAAATCATTTTGGCAAACAAATTAATATTACCTCCGGTTACAGATCCCCCGCGTATAATGCGAAAATAGGAGGCGCAGAAAAGTCATATCACACGCGGGGACAAGCAGCAGATATTTCAATTTCGGATATATCACTGTCGGAAATTGCAAGATACGCCGATTATAAGCTGGGGCAAAAGGGCGGCGTGGGCGTATATACGGGCTCAAGTTTTGTCCATGTTGATACAAGGGGCTATCAGTCGTACTGGGAGTATACGGGCTGGCGGGGCACTTCTTATCAAGGCAGCAGTGCAGATCTGCCCTTAAACCTTGATATTGATAACAGCTTTAGCGGAGGCGCGGTGACAGGTTACGGGCAGACGGCTTTAAAGCCCCAAAGAGAGGTTGTAATTGAGCTTCCAAGCGGCTTGGGTAAATATTATACATATGAAACATGGAACCGAGAAGAACACGGTTATTCCTCTTGGATTGCCAATCAAAAGAAGCTGATAACGCTTGCCGAATCAAGAGGCGAACGGCGCTATGACAGTGAGGGCTACGGATATGTGGGTCAACGTTATGCCGTTGCTATGACAAGTACTTTCGGTGAAATTGGCGATTATGTCGATATATATTGTGTTGACGGTCGTATTATTCACGGAATTTTAGGCGACGAAAAAGACCAGACCACGGCGCACGGAACTCCTGCAAATAAGTGGGGACATGAGAACGGTCAAGTGGTAGTCGAGTTTATGACAAATTGGGCGGCGACGCCGACGCACGAAAACCCGCCGGGCAACGGTGGCGTTACCAAGGTGATTAATCTCGGCAACTATTTTGAATATCCCGAATATGCTTCGGGGTTCGGCGGGTCTTATTCGGGAACAGGTTCTGCGGCTCAGTCTTTGCCCATTACCAAAACAGTAGAGAAAAGCCGAGTAGGCGGCAACGGCGTTGTGAGAAAAAATCCCGTTGTCGGCACAATGACCCCCGGCGGCATAACCGAGCTTTATATAGTAAACCACGGCGGAACAATATACCAGCCTGTTGTAGAGGGGACAATCACATTAAAGTATTACAGAAAGGGGTCGCCCTCCTCAATTGAGTTTAACGTTCTCAAAACAAAGGAGCTGGATTTTAAAGAGGGCGCACAGGTAATCTTTAAATCAAAGGACGTAAACATGTTTTACGGTTATGTTTTTGAAAAGAGCAGGAGCAAAACAGGCATAATAAACGTAAAGGCATACGACCAGCTCCGATACTTCAAGAATAAAGACTGTTATGTTTACAGCGATAAAACCGCCACCGAGCTTGTGCAAATGATAGCGGAGGATTACAACTTAACCGTCCTTGAAAATCAGCCCGAGACGGGATATAAAATCCCCCTTAGGGTGGAGGATAACAATACTCTTTTTGATATTGTTCAAAACGCCTTTGATTTAACTCTGATAAACACCGGTGAACTGTATGTTCTATATGATGATTTTGGAACACTCACAATCAGAAGCCCCAAAAGCTGGATATATGACTATGTTCTTGACGAAGAAACGGCAGAGGATTTCAGTTATAAGACGTCAATCGACAACAATGTGGCAACCCGCATAAAGCTGTACTACGACAACGGTTCAACAGGAGAAAGGGAAACCTACATACATAACAACGAGGAAAAGATAAATGAATACGGCGTTCTGCAATACTGCGAAGCTCTTCAAGACGGGGAGGACGGAGTTAAAAAGGCGGAAACGCTCAGTCTTCTATACAGTGATAAAATCAGGACACTCAGCGCAAAAAATGCTATCGGCAATCCGCACATTCGGGCAGGGTGTTCTATTTTTGTAAACCTGAACTTAGGGGATATTATCCAGCAGCATTTTATGGTCTGCGAAACGGTTACCCATAAATTTTCCAACTGTAAGCACTTTATGGACATAAGTCTGATAGGCGGTGATTTCAGAGAATGAGTGTAAATAATTTTGTTGAAACAATACAGAGGATAGCCTTGTCGGCGGTTGAGGCGAGCAAGCCCGTATCGGTTATGACAGGAGTTATTAAAAGCGTTGAACCGCTTGAAATACAAATCAACTCAAAATTGTTCTATCCGGAAGAAGCAATAATTATCCCGCAGCATTTGAAATCCGTAACGGGAACAACGGTAGAGGAGTACCCTGTTAAGGTTAATATGGATATTGGGCTTAAAGCCGGTGATAAGGTCTCTGTTTTGCGGGTTCAGGGCGGGCAAAAATGCGTCTTGCTGGGGGTGATATAATGCTTCCTGACACATCGGTCAATCCTGAAATCTTTTCGGGCTTTAACATGGATATAATGCCGTCCCAAACATGGAAAATCGATTTTGAAACGGGACGGGTTAAAGAAGCTATTGATGAAATTGAGGCTTTAAAGCAAAGTATATATTGCATTTTGAGAACCGAAAGATACGAGTATCTTATCCATTCCCGCAACTATGGCATAGAGCTTAACAAGTTATACGGCAAGAGCAAAAGATTTGTTGTTCCTGAACTGCAACGGTATATCTGCGAAGCTCTCTATCAGGACGAACGTATAACAAATATTACGGGGTTTGAGATCACGAACTTCGGCAAAAGCTATGCTGTGTCATTCAAGGTTGACACAGTATTTAACCAGCCTATAAATATAACGGACGAGGTGATGATTTAGTGTATGAAAGTGAAACTTATGAGACTGTATTAAATCGGCTGCTTAGCAAGGTTCCGAGCACGTTGGACAAGCGGGAGGGGTCGGTTATATACACAGCTTTGGCTCCTGCCGCCTATGAAATAGCAAAAATATATAGTTCCCTTGACATTGTTTTATCCGAGACATTTGCGGACACTGCGAGCAGATATTATTTGGTAAAACGTGCAGCGGAGAGAAAAATCACTCCCAAACAGGCAACAAGTGCAGTGCTGAAAGGTGAGTTTGATAAAAAGATTACCGTAGGCACACGGTTCTCAGGCGGAAGCCTGAACTACAGAGTATCGGAAATAATCGACGAGGACGGCGACTTGTTTTATTATAAGCTGACTTGTGAGACAGAGGGCTCTATAGGTAATACATATACGGGCAAGCTCATTCCGATTAACGACATTGACGGGCTTAAAACAGCGGCTTTGACCGAGATACTCATACATGGCACTGACGTAGAGGGAACAGAGGCATTTAGAGAAAAATATTTTCAGAGCATATATAATCAGAGCTTTGGCGGCAACGTTGCCGACTATAAAAATTATATGTCTCAGCTCCAAGACGTGGGCGGTTCAAGAATATATCCGGTTTGGAACGGAGCGGGAACAGTTAAAATAGTGTTCGTAAACTCCGAGTACGGCGTGCCGTCCGAAACCCTGATTGATTATGTTCAAGAGGAGATTGACCCGCCGGAATACTCGGGCATGGGGATTGGTATGGCTCCCATAGATCATAAGGTTACAGTGGTGGGAGCGGAGGAAGAAGTAATAAATATTTCTTTTAAATGCCAGTTTCTGAAAAACTATGAGTGGGACGATGTTTCCGAGTCCGTGAAATCAGTGATTGAAAGCTATTTCAGCGAGCTTAATTCCGAGTGGAGCAACTGGGAAGATGAGCAGCTGCTGGTTGTCAGGATTACCCAAATAGAAAACAGGGTTCTCAATATTTATGGAATTGAGGACGTTTTTGACACAAAGATTAACGGTGAATTTAAGAACTATACAGCAGGTGAGAATACTGTCATAAAGCTGGGGGCGATAACAAATGATACCGCATAATATAGAAAAATACGCACCTGAATTTTGGACAGATGTAGTTGACTTTGATTGCATATACAGTCTGGAAAATAAAGAGCTTGACGAGCTGGAGTATTTAAGAAACACGTTAATAAAAAATACGTTTATTTTAGACGCTGATGTTTCAGGGGTCGAAAGGACAGAAAAAATGTTTAAGATAACCCCGCACGACAACGAAAGTCTTGAAGACAGAAAATTTAGGCTGCTGACGTATTATAACGGTGAGGCTCCGTATACAAAAGTGTCGCTTAAAAACAAGCTTGAAAACCTATGCGGCATAGGAAAAGTTTATGTGGAGATTGACGGGTTACATATTAAGGTTTTGGTGGGTTTGGAGTCCAAAAACCGATATGATGAAGTCGATAAAATTCTGCAAAAATGGCTGCCCTGCAATATGGTTTTGGAGCTTGGATTAAAATTCAATTCTCATGAAGTATTAAGTAAATTCACCCATGGACAATTGTCTCAATACACTCATAAGCAGCTAAGAGAAGATGTACTGATTGGAGGTTAATATGGCAACAACAGAACACTATGGTTTTAACAAGCCAAACGAAAACGATTTTTATAACATAAATGGGTACAATGCTACGCTTGACGGCATGGACGCAGCTCTGTACAACTTAAATAAGCTCGGCGGCAATACGGTTTATCCGATTGATATATCAAAGGTAGGCAGCGGCAATAACATATTGCAGATCAATGTTCCCGGCGTGGAAAGCTATGATGACTTAAACGGGAAGATGATCGCGGTATACACAGGTACATACTGTTGTCAATGGAATACGCCGCAAACTGTTTATATAAACGTAAACGGCAAGGGTTCGCGGGCTATTCGCAGACCCCTGCCCAGCAACGGCAAAGCAGACTATGACACCAAGCAATACTATACGGATAAATACGTAAAAGGCGAGATCAGCAGGTATCAAACGCTTTTGATTGCCTTTTCCGGGACAACGGTAACTCTGTTAAATCCTGCACCGCCCGCCAGAGCAACACAAGAAATTGCCATAGGCTCAACAGATGAATATAGCTACGTGACCCCGAGCCTTGTTGATAAGCGATTGCAAGGGCTTGATTTTGAAAAAGTTGTCGGCAATAATACCGTGCGAGTTGTGGGCTTTGGCAACGCAACAGGTAATGTTACAATTAACGGATTAAAAGTTAATCTTTCATTAACCACGCAGGAAGCTCTCAATATTATATTATATTCATATTTTGGTACAGGCGAAAATAAAGCCCAACATGGTTTTATTTTTCCTATGGGCTTTGATTTAGTTGCCTTTAACGGGGAGAGCAGTACCAAAACCAAAGAAACAAGATACGTTGTCGCTGACTGTGATCTTGAAACAGGCGAAATTACTATGAACTTATTTGAAGAAGCTCGGGAGGCAAAGGTTTCTCAGGTTACGCCGTATGTAATACGTGTGGAAATCGGGATACTTACGGCGCAAAGGGGTAATGCGTCTTATGACACATGGGAGGCTGTAGGCTTTACGCCTTACAGTGATACAGATTTAGAGGTTGATGTTGTGTTCACAAACAGTGTCGGGGCTTCGCAAGGAAGTGTGCTTAAACTTTATCGGCAAATAAACAGTTTGGAACAGCGCATATCTGCGTTGGAAGACGCAAACGGGTAGGTGCATGTATGGATATTACAATTAATGTAAAGGGGCAGGAAATATTTAAGGGAAAACATCCTCGCATTTACTCTGACAGTATTAATTACATAAAACTGATATTTGATTTTGACAGCGATTGGGATAATGCCATAAAGACAGTTATTATCGAAAACGGAGACAAGCCTTACTGTATTCTCATTGAAAATGATACGGTGGTAATCCCCGCAAATTGCTTGTCATATGGGGATTTATCGGTGTCGGTTTTCGGCGTAATAGGTGATATGCGTATTACAACAGGCAGAATTATAATCCCTATATATCAATCGGGCTTTAGAGACGGCGAAACACCGCCCCCGCCCAAAGCAGATGTTTATGCAGAAATTGTGTCCTCGGTTAAAAATGCGGAAGCTATAAGCGCCAAAGTTTTAACTGAATTTGAAGCTATTAAAAATTCTTTTAACGGAATTTCCGATACTGTAAATAATATAGAACCGCGGATTGATGAAATTGAAAAGTATGATAAGGCTTACGACGTTGATATTTCAAAGGTAGGCAGCGGCAACAATATTCTGTATATCACAATGGACGGCATAACCAACTATTCACAGCTGACAGGCAAGACAATATTAGTCAATACCAAAGCCTATCAGTGTACATGGACTACACCGCAACCCGTATATCTTAATATAAACGGACTGGGTTCAAAGAATATATACAAGTCTTTGCCCTGTAATTATACAGACTACGACACAAGACAGTACGAGACAAACAAGTTTACTCAATACGAGATAGGTCGTAATATGGTGCTTATTTTGACCTATAACGGCTCAAATTTCCGTTTGTCAAATCCAGCCGTACCGCCTAAGGTAACCACAGATATAACCGCTGACACAACAGATGATTGGAGTTATGCAACGCCGAAAAAAATTGATAAGTTTGTAAATTCCATAGTTTCCGTGCTTCAATCCAATATCAGCGACCTTGAAACCCGAATAGCGTCGCTGGAAGCGCAAATTGCAGAAATAGAGGGCGGAACAGGCGGCGGAACGAGCGGCACAATGACCGAAATTCCCGCTGATGATATTGAAAATATGATAAACGGATAGGTGGTGAGAAAATGGGTGAATATCTTGGGCGAAATTCAATAAAGCCGATTACTGACGGCTTGCGGGACTTTAAGGATTTAGCTGCTAAAAATCCGCTGCTTAAAGATGAAACATATGCGGACGAGCTTAACACTGAAAGCGGGGGTATACTGGGAGCTCTTAATGAAGTAGATGAGAAAATCCGCAGTTATGTTCAGAACCTTGTTATTGCAGGGGCTTATCTAAAGGACACAGACGAAAGCATACTGACAACCGAGAACGGCGAACAGCTCTATCTTGATAATCCAATATACAGGTTTGACAATGTTACCTCCGATATTTACAGAGTGGTTGAAAACGTGTCAGACATCTCGGACTATTCGGACGCTGTAAGAACGGCATTAACAAACGGCAAGAAAATCGTGTACTTATCTAAGGGAACATTCCCTATTACAGGGGCAGCCCTTAATTCTGCAAGCGATTACATTCTGAGAGGGTACGGCCCTAAGCATACCAGGCTCACAGCATACAGCAGCGGAAGTTTTCAAATATCATATAAAAACAATATCACATTTGAAAATATTTGGTTTGACGGACTTGTGCAAATCAATCTTTCCTGCTGCACAAACATAACCTTTAAAAACTGTAGGTTCACCAACTTTACATATCGCGGCTTCATAACGCAGAACTGTTCCGCAATCAACTTCTATGACTGTGAGTTTGA
>JABLTO010006173.1_pt1 | contig 24375 bp, 17 predicted proteins | sample 7160091 | NCBI WGS metagenome assembly JABLTO01 (sample SAMN14651225, study PRJNA627086) | human gut metagenome | isolation source: feces | host: Homo sapiens
AGTTTAAAAAACGTAAATAATACATTAGCAAGTGGATGGACAGAAAATTCATTAGTATTAGACGGAAAAGATGACTGGGTAAATGTAGGATATTACCATAATAGTAATATGACAATAGAAATTGTTGCAGAACCATTGAGTATAGTTGATGATAAAACTCAGTATTTTATAGCAAATGTAGAAAGTGGTGGAATTGGAATATATAAAAATAGAAAGCGTAAAAATAGTAATGAGATATATGTATCTGGATATAAATATATAGTTAGTGAAAATGAAATAATAAAAAATAAATTATATTCTATGTCAACAGGATTCAATGGTACAGAAATGTACTTTATGGAAAATGGCGTAAAATATAAAGCAAATTATACTGGGAATATAGGAAAACCAGCTTCATCAACAGTATTTGCAGTAGCAGTAGATCCTAATGGAACAACTGATGCTACAGGAAGTACTGAGGAGAGATTTAATATGAAAGTATATTCAGTAAGAATATATAATAGATGTTTAACAGAAGATGAAATAAACCATAATTATGAAATAGATAAAGCAAGATTTGGAATAACTGAATAAGATATAGAGGGCGACCAGTGGTCGTCTTTTTTTTATTACTTATAATAATTGACAAATAACATAAATTTATGTAAAATAGAAAAAGAGTAAATTGGATGGTCGCGTATAGCAAGGTCGCAAGGCAGCGTACGAGGAAAGTCCGGGCTCCATAGAGCAATGATGCTGGATAACGTCCAGTAAGGGTGACCTTAAGGAAAGTGCAACAGAAAATAACCGCCTATTTTATAGGTAAGGGTGAAAAGGTGAGGTAAGAGCTTACCGCTTGTATGGTGACATACAAGGTCAATGTAAACCCCATCTGGAGCAACACCTAAAAAGAGGGTTAAGACTGCTCGTCGTCCTCTAAATTGGTGGCTTTGAGACATATGGTAACATATGTAATAGATAAATGACTGTCCTAGACAGAACCCGGCTTACAGATTTACTCTATTTTTATAAAATTAAAAGGACCAAAAAATTGGTCCTTATTTTGGTAATATGAAGAAATCTTATTTTCCACCAATATAGAAGTATAACTTTGTCCGAATGCAATACTTTTGGTATTGCTTTTTCTTTTAATTTTTTAACATTTTTATTGATGTTACTAATGTTGCAAGTTTTCCTATTTCTACACTTTGTATCATGTTTGTATGCAAATCTTTTATTGTATTATAAAAACATATATGATATAATTTCTAAAGTTTAAAATATATAGAAAGAAGAATGTGAATTGAAAAAGATAGTAATTATAGGTGCAGGACCTGCAGGCCTTACTGCTGCATATGAATTATTAAAAAATAATGAAGATTATGAGGTTACAATTCTAGAAGAATCAAATGAAATAGGTGGAATTTCTAGAACAGTTAAATATAATGGAAACAGAATGGATATAGGTGGACACAGATTCTTTTCAAAAGATGAAAGAATAATGAATTTATGGAAAGAAATTATGCCTATTCAAGGAAAACCATCTTTTGATGATGAAATATTAGAAAGAGAAAAGCCATTAGAAAATGGTGGACCTAATCCAGAAATTGATGATGAAGTAATGCTTGTTAGAACAAGAGTATCTAGAATTTATTATTTAAAGAAATTTTTTGACTATCCTATTAGTATGAAATTCCAAACCTTTAAAAACATGGGATTTATAAGAACAATAAAAGCAGGTTTTAGTTACTTAAAATCAACAATAATAAAAAGAGAAGAAAAATCATTAGAGGACTTTTATATAAATAGGTTTGGAAAAGTATTATATAGTATGTTTTTCGAAAAATACACAGAAAAATTATGGGGAAGACATCCAAGTGAAATATCAGCAGACTGGGGTGCTCAAAGAGTAAAAGGACTTTCTATAAAAACTATTATAAAAGATATGTTATCTAAAATATTTAAAATAAAGAATAATAAAAATACAGAAACATCATTAATAGAACAATTTTGGTATCCTAAATATGGACCAGGCCAATTATGGGAAACACTTGCAAAAAAAGATACTGAAAATGGTGCAAAAATATTAAAAGGTTGTAAAGTAGAAAAAATAAATGTAGAAAACGGAAAAGTACATTCTATAACCTATATAAAAGACGGAAAACAAGAAGAAATAATAGGAGACGTATTTATATCTTCAATGCCTTTAAAAGATTTAGTTTTAGGAATAAATAATACACCAAAAGAAATTAGTAAAATAGCAGAGGGATTACCATACAGAGATTTTATAACAGTAGGACTATACTTAAATAAGTTAAAATTAGAAAATAAAACAAATATAAAAACACTTGGAAACATAGTACCAGATTGTTGGATTTATGTTCAAGAGGCAGATGTAAAAATAGGAAGAATACAAATATTTAATAACTGGTCACCATATTTAGTAAAAGATGCAGAAAACAAAGTATGGATAGGACTTGAATACTTCTGCACAGAAAATGATGAATATTGGAATATGAGTAAAGAAGAATTTGTAGAATTTGCTATTTCAGAACTTGTAAAAATGAACATAATCGATAAAGAAGATGTATTAGACTCACACGTAGAAAAGGTAAAAAAAGCATATCCAGCATATTTTGATACATATGAACACATAGATAAAATAATAAACTATGTAGATTCCTTTGGAAACCTATATTGTATAGGAAGAAATGGTCAACATAGATACAATAATATGGACCATTCAATGCTTACAGCAATAGAAGCGGTAAATAATATAAAAAATAATGTAGAAGACAAACACAATGTATGGAATGTAAATACAGAAAAATCATATCACGAAAAGAAATAGAAGGGAGAAATAAATATGCAAATAATTTATCATGGAAGTTATTGTAAAGTAGAAAAACCAAAAATTATGGATGGAAAATTTACTAGAGATTTTGGAAAAGGATTTTATTGTACAATATTATCAGAACAAGCAGAGAAGTGGGCTAAAAAATATGATACACCTGTTATAAATATGTATGAATATAATGAAAATATCAAATTAAAAATTAAAGACTTTACAGTGATGACAGAAGAATGGTTAGATTTTATAATAAACTGTAGAAGTGGAAAGCAACACAATTATGATATTGTAGTTGGTGCAATGGCAGATGACCAAGTATACAACTATGTTAATGATTTAATAAATGGAACTATTACAAGAGAAGCCTTTTGGGAACTTGCAAAATTTAGACATCCAACACATCAAATTGCATTTTGTACAGATGAAGCATTAAAATGTATTAAATTTGTAGGAACAAAGGAGATATAAAAATGGGGGAATCACAAAAAGATAATGATTTATTTTTTGTATGTAGTTTAATTGAATATATTTCTAGAAAAACTAAGAATACTAAAAAATACATAGTAAAAAAATTGGGAAAAGAAGCTATAAAGAAAATATATGATTTAGCAGAAGTGTATCACTGCGAAAATATGGAAAAAGTTTCAGAAGAATTAATACAAAAATATAACATACAAAATGGTACTTATGACATATTAACAGAATGTAAATATAAAACTCCAACAATATGGGAGTTAGGAAGAATATATCAAAGATTAATAATAATGGTAAATAATAATGAAGAAGAATATATAGATACATTATTAGAAGTTTTATCTTCATGGATAATTGAAAAAATAGACAATTATAATAGTAGTATGTATTATGAAAATCCAATTTATATATATGAATGCTATAAACAAAATAAAATAATATAAAGTGGTGAAAAAATGAAGATAAAAAACAAATATAAAATATTAATTTATATAATAATTGGACTAGCCTTAGCCATTAGACTAGCATATATAATAAAAATGCCATATACAGAAAAGCAACATGATGTAGAACCAAATGGAAATGGTCTAAGCTATATTTTTACGATATATGAAACAGGACATCTGCCACAAGATAATATAGGGCAACACTATCATCCACCACTACATCAAATAATATGTGCAATATTTTTAAAAATAGTTAGTATATTTAATACAGATACAAACTTTATGTACGAAAGTTTACAATTTGTAACCTTAATAGACTCAATGGCATTAGTATTTATAATATATAAAATTTTGCAAGAGTTACATATAAAAGAGAAATATAAAATATTAGCAATGATAGTAGCTGCATTTCATCCAACACTAATTATATTATCAGGAAGCTTAAATAATGATTGTTTATGTTTAACATTTACAATATGGACAATACTTAGATTAATAAAATGGTACAAAAATGATAATATAAAAAATACAATATTACTTGCAATTATAACAGGTTTATGTGTAATGACAAAAACATCAGGGGCAATAGTTGCAATACCAATAATGTATATATTTTTATTAAAGTTATATAGAAAAGTAAAAAAATCCGAAAACAAAGTATTAGTAATAAAAAAATATATGTATTTATTTATATTTTTTGGATGTATTTCTTTGTCAATAGGACTATGGTATCCTATAAGAAATTATATAGAATTTGGACAACCAATATTATATGTAATGGATCCACATAATTCCGATTTATATGTAGGAAATTACACGTTATGGCAAAGATTTTTACCGTTTTCAAGCGAAATAAATCAAATGTATTGTGATCCATGGAATCAATACAATATACCAATATTTTTGCTTAAATGTTCATTGTTTGGAGAATATAGTTGGAATACAAATGGAGCATTTGAAAATTTATATGTTGTTTCTATATTAGCAAATATATATTTAATAATTCAAACAATATATTGTATTATATCTCAAATGATGAATAAAACAAAAAGAAATAAGCAATGGAAAATAGCATTTTTACTATTATTTATATTTAACATATTTAGCTATATAACAATGAATATAAAATTGCCATATGGTTGCACAATGGACTTTAGATACATTGCATCAACAGTGTTTACAGGAACAATGTTTGTAATATTCGAAATGCAATCTATAAAACAAACAAAAATAATATACTATTTAATTACTACGCTAACAGTAATTATGTGTTTATCAACAGATACAATATTGTTATTATCGCAAGTGTAAAGGAAAGGAAAAGTTAAATGAGTAGACTTTTATTAATAGATGGAAATAGTATTTTAAATAGAGCCTTTTATGGAATTATGGGAAACAAAATGTTAACCACTAAAGATGGAAAATATACAAATGCAGTATATGGATTTTTAGCAATAATGTTCAAAGTAATGGAAGAATTAGAGCCAGAATATATGATGGTTACATTTGATATGAAAGGTCCAACAAAAAGGCACGAAATGTACAAAGAATACAAAGCAAATAGACACGGAATGCCAGATGAACTAGCAGAACAAATGCCAATAATAAAAGAAATTCTAAGAGCAATGAATATAGATATAATAGAAAAACAAGGTTATGAGGGAGACGATATTTTAGGAACACTTTCTGTTTATGGTGAAAAACAAGGTTTAGAAGTTACAGTACTTTCAGGAGATAGAGATAACTTTCAACTTGCAACAGATAAAGTAACAATTAGAATACCAAGAACCAAAGCAGGAAAAACAGAAGTTGAAGACTTTAATAGAGAAAAAATAATAGAAACTTATGGAGTAGAGCCAAAACAATTAATAGAAGTAAAAGGACTTCAAGGAGATTCATCAGATAATATACCAGGAGTTCCAGGAATAGGAGAAAAAACAGCCTTAAGTTTAATAAAAAAATATGGAAGCATACAAAATTTGTATGAAAAAGTTGAAAAAGGTGAAGACGACTTAAAAGGAAAACAAAAAGAAAACATAGTAAATAATAAAGAACTAGCAATGTTATCAAGAGAGTTAGGAACAATAAACTTAGAAGCACCAGTAGAAATGTCAATGGAAGAACTAAAAGTTGAAGAATGGAACAAACCAGAAGTTTTAAGAATTTTTAAAGAATTAAATTTCAATAGATATATAGAAAGATTTAACCTAGAAGAAGAAAATAAAACACCTAAAATAGATTTAAAAGAACTAATAAAAATAGAAGAAAAAAGTTTAAATCAAATAAAAGAAATAGTAACAAAAAATAAAAAAATATTTTTCTGCTTTGCAAAAGAAAATAGCGAAACTATAGGTAATATAATAAATAAAAAAATAACTTATATCTATGTAGCAGAGAATGAAAATGTATATTATGCTAAAGTAGAAGATATTGAAGTATTAAAAGAAATATTCGAAAACACAGAAATTGAAAAATATGGATATAAACTTTCAGAAGATTATATATTATTAAAGCAACTAGGAATAAAGCCTAATAACATAGTATACGATGCAGAAGTAGCAGAATATGATATTGACCCTACAAAGTCAAAATACCCATTAGAAGATGTAAGTTTAAAATATCTAAATTTAGATATTAACGAATATTTAGAAGCAAATAATGTAAAAGAAGAAAATACAAAACAATTAAATTTATTTGATAATAGTGAAGAAAAAGAAGATACAGAAAAATACAAATATGCAATAAATGTATATGTAATATATAAATCTTACGAGAAGATAATAGAAGAATTAAAAACTAAAAATGAATATGAATTATTTAAAACTATAGAAATGCCATTGGTTGAAGTTCTTTCTGAAATGCAATGGGCAGGAATGCACATTGAAAAGCAAGAACTACAAGATTTTGGCAATAAGCTAAAACAAGATATAGATAAAATAGTAAAAGAGATATATGAACTATCTGGAGAAGAATTTAATGTAAATTCTCCAAAACAATTAGGAGAAGTATTATTTGAAAAGTTGAAATTGCCTATTATAAAGAAAACAAAAAATGGATATTCAACAGATGTAGCAGTATTAGAAAAATTAGTAGGAGAACATCCTGTTATAGAAAAAATCTTAGAGTATAGAAGTTTAGCTAAACTTAATTCAACATATGTAGATGGTCTAGAACCATATATAAATGAAAAAACAAAAAGAATACACTCATATTTCCATCAAACAATAACAGCAACAGGAAGAATTAGCTCAACAGAACCAAACTTGCAAAATATTCCTACAAGAATCGAACTAGGAAAACAATTAAGAAAAGTATTTAAACCAGAAAAAGATTATGTATTTATAGATGCAGATTATTCACAAATAGAATTAAGGGTACTTGCACATATATCAGAAGATGAAAACATGATGAATGCGTTTAAAAATGGAGAAGACATTCATAAACAAGCAGCATCAAAAGTTTTAGGTATTCCATTAGAAGAAGTAACAAAACAGCAAAGGTCACATGCTAAAGCGGTAAATTTTGGAATAGTATATGGTATAAGTGATTTTGGACTTGCAGGTCAACTAGGAATATCAAAAAAAGAAGCAAAACAATATATAGAAAGCTATTTAGAAAAATATTCAGGTATAAAAAAATTCATGGAAGACATTGTAGAAAAAGCAAAACAGCAAGGATATGTAGAAACATTATTTGGAAGAAGAAGATATATACCAGAATTAAAATCTAACAATTATATGGTAAGACAATTCGGCTCAAGAGTTGCAATGAATATGCCAATACAAGGAACAGCAGCAGATATAATGAAAATAGCTATGATAGATGTATACAGTAAATTAAAAGAAAAAAACTTAAAATCAAGACTTATTTTACAAATACATGATGAATTAATTATAGAAGCATATAAAGAAGAAAAGGAAGAAGTAAAAGAAATATTAAAATCTTCAATGGAAAATGCATATAAATTAAATGTACCATTAATAGTAGACATGTGCGAAGCAGATAATTGGTATGATGCAAAATAAATAATCGAGGAGAAAAGATGAAAAAATTAATAATTATAATATTAGTAATTGCATTAATATTATTTGGAATAAAATATTATAATTTGGATAATGAACTAATGAAAAAAATATATGTAAAAAATTATTCAAACTATGTAGAAAAATATAGCAAAGAAAACAACTTGGATGAAAATTTAGTATATGCAATAATAAAGGCAGAAAGCAATTTTAAAGAAGGTGCAGTATCATCAAGTGGAGCTGTGGGGTTAATGCAACTAATGGAAACAACAGCAGACGACGTTGCAAGAAAAATGAATATAGATTTTAAGATAGATTTATTGTATCAAGCAGAAGATAATATAAAAATAGGAACAAAATACTATAAAACACTTTATGATAAATATAAAAACAATGCAGTAGCACTAATGGCATACAATGCAGGAAGTGGAAATGTAGATAGATGGATACAAGAAGGAACAATAAAACCAGACGGAACAGATGCAGAAAATATACCTTACAAAGAAACCAACAACTATGTTAGGAAAATATTAAGAGATTATGAAATATACAAAGAACTATATGCTGAGTAGAAAAAAATAATGGCAAACAATGTAGGTGGGCGGCGTCCTTAGGCGACCCGTTAAAAAACAACATAATACAAAATAGTCAATTAATCTAAATCTTTATAAAAACAAATTTTAATATAGGTTTACAATAGATTTATTATAAAAAAATAAAGATATATTGATATAAACATAAAAATATTATATAATAGCCAAAAACGTAAGGAGGAAAATAATGGTTTTAGATATGAATTATTGGATTAAAGTCTTAAAAAGAGTTGCAGTTTTAGCTATTTCAGTTGTTCTAGTATTTTTAAGCTTTAAACTTGCAATTTTTTATATGCCTTTTTTGGTGGCTTTTATAATTTCACTTATTATAGAACCAGTTATTAGAGGAATAATGAAACACACAAAACTTTCTAGAAAGGCAAGTTCAATAATTGTCTTTATTATATCTCTTGGAATTATAATTGGACTTTTGGTGTGGGGAATAGCTACCCTAATTTCAGAAGCTAGTGGATTATTACATAATTTTAATGAATATGTAGATAAAGGTTATAATTTAGTTCAGCAAATTATGAATGATGTTGATTATGAAAAACTACATTTATCAGATGATGTAATAAATACAATTCAAAGTTCAGCATACGAATTTTTAAATACAGCAGCAGGTTGGTTAAAAACAGGTGTTACAAAATTTATGGGAGTTATAACGTCAATTCCAGCAATAGCTATTTATACTATTATAACAATACTTGCATTGTATTTTATATGCACAGAAAAAATTTATATAATAGACCAGTTAGAACATCATTTACCTAAAAAATGGACAGTTTCAATAGGTGCACACTTGAAAGATTTAACTAAAACATTAGGAGGATATTTAAAAGCACAGGTTACATTAATATTAATATCTTTTGTAATATGTTTAATAGGACTTTCTATATTTAGTTTAGCAGGTATGAATGTAGCCTTTCCTTTAATGGCAGCACTTGGAATTGCATTTGTAGATGCATTGCCAATTCTTGGTTCAGGAACAGCAATGGTACCTTGGGCAATTATTTCAGCAATACAAGGCGATATAAAATTAGCGATTTGTATTATAGTGCTATATTTAATAATGACAGGAACAAGACAATTTATAGAACCAAAAATTGTAAGTGGAAAAATAGGAATCCACCCAATATTTACTTTACTTGCAATGTACACTGGATTTAAATTTATAGGTGTACTTGGAATGCTTGTAGGACCAATAGTTTTAATTATCTTGAAAAATATATATGCAACAGTAATAGAGAACGGAATATTTAAAACAATAATGGATGAGGAATAAAATATAAAAAGCAATAATTTCTTAATTTTGAAATTATTGCTTTTTTATTTTATAATTCAGCAGAGGTTTGGATGTAACTGTCGTCTGGTGGATTTACTTTTTGTTTATCACAATTAGGTGTTTCTTCAATTTCATCAATTTTTATTACTGGGATTTCTCCGTGATAATTTCCTTTTGTTATTTCTCCAGATATATGTACCCATGTTCCATCTCCTAAATTTTTTGCTTCTTTGCTTTCACATAAAAAGCCGATAACAACGGTTTGATTATCTGGACTAATTATCATATCTCTTGCAAGTACAAATTGATTTTCATCAAAATCGTAAACTCTATAAATATATCCAGTAAAACTGATTTTTTTACCTACAAAGTTATCTACATTTTCATGAACATTTTTTAATACATTAGAGTAGTTTTCAGGACTAATTTCACTTGGTTCTGAAGATTTTGAATTGGAAAATCCATCAGATTTTGCCATATGAACTATTTTATAAATTGAAAAAATAAATATGCAAATTACTATAATTGAAATAAAACTTCCAATTATTTTAAAGGTTTTTGTACCATTAATTTTAAAATTATAAATAAACATACATACACCGCCTATCTTTTTTAAATATATTCTAATAATAAAGAAATATGATTAAATGATATATAACCTAAAAAATAGGTTGATATAGAAGTCCTACTACAAAAAAATAATAAATTATTTTATATTTTGAATTATATTTACGATAATTTCCAAAAATATTATAAAAAAACAATATTTTCTATTGCATAAAAAAATATTTAATGATATAGTACATTTGTAAATTTTTATTAATAATGGGAGGCACAAAACCAATGAAATTATTCAAATCATACAGTGAAAAAGAGGTAAAAAGAGTTAAACCATTAGTAGACAAAATAAATGGTTTAGAAGATGAATTTATGAAATTAACAGATGCTGAATTAAAGGCAAAAACAGATTATTTTAAGAAACAATTAAAAGATGGTAAAACATTAGACGATATATTACCAGAAGCTTTTGCAACTGTTAGAGAAGCTTCTAAAAGAGTTCTAGGAATGAGACATTTCGATGTGCAATTAATAGGTGGAATTATACTTCATCAAGGTAGAATTGCAGAAATGAAAACAGGTGAAGGAAAAACATTAGTCGCTACACTTCCAGTTTATTTAAATGCATTAACAGGTAAAGGTGTTCATGTAATTACAGTTAACGATTACCTTGCTAAAAGAGATAGCGAATGGATGGGAAAAGTTTATAAATTTTTAGGATTAACAGTTGGTTTAGTAATTGCAGGAATGAATCCAGCAGAAAAACAACAAGCATATAATTGCGATATAACATATGGTACAAACAATGAATTTGGATTTGATTACTTAAGAGACAATATGGTTATATATAAAGACCAATTAGTTCAAAGAGGACTAAATTATGCTATTGTCGATGAAATTGATAGTATCTTAATAGATGAGGCTCGTACACCATTAATTATTTCAGGTAGAGCAAATAAATCATCAGATTTATACAAAAAAGCAGACAGTTTTGTTAGAAAATTACATGCAAAAGAAATAATTGAAGAAGATGTTAAAGATTTTGATCAAGCAGAAGATAACGAAAATTATGACTACATAGTTGACTTAAAAGCAAAATCTGCATCACTTACACAAAAAGGTATTAAAAAAGCTGAAGAAGAATTTGGATTAGAAAACTTTAATGATATAGAAAACTCTGAAATTGTTCATAACGTTAACCAAGCACTACGTGCACATGGTATTATGAAAAAAGATATAGACTACATTGTAAAAGATGGAGAAGTTTTAATTGTAGATGAATTTACTGGACGTATTATGTATGGTAGAAGATACAATAATGGACTTCACCAAGCTATTGAAGCAAAAGAAAGAGTAAAAATAGCAGATGAATCAAAAACACTTGCAACAATAACATTCCAAAATTATTTTAGAATGTATGATAAACTTTCTGGAATGACTGGTACAGCTATGACAGAAGAAGGAGAATTTCAAGAAATATACAATTTAGATGTTGTAGAAATTCCAACAAACAAACCAATGGCAAGAAAAGATAATGTTGATATTATCTATAAAAATGAAGATGCAAAATTTAGAGCAGTTGTAGAAGATGTTAAAAAAAGCTATGGAAAAGGACAACCAGTTCTAATTGGTACAGTATCAATCGAAAAATCAGAAAAATTAAGCAAAATTTTAACTCAAAACAGAATTAAACACGTTGTATTAAATGCTAAATTCCATGAACAAGAAGCTGAAATAATAGCTCAAGCTGGTAAATTAGGTGCAGTTACAATAGCAACAAATATGGCTGGTCGTGGTACAGATATTATGCTTGGCGGAAATAGTGAATATTTAGCAAAACAAGAAATGAAAAAACAAAAATATTCAGAAGAATTAATAGAACAAGCAACAGCTTATAATGAAACAGATGACCAAGAAATATTAGGTGCAAGAAAGAAATTCAAAGAATTACAAGATAAATTTGAAAAAGATATTTCAGTAGAAAAAGAAAAAGTAATTGCAGCTGGTGGTTTAAAAATAATTGGTACAGAAAGACACGAATCAAGAAGAATTGATAACCAATTAAGAGGACGTAGTGGACGTCAAGGAGATGTTGGTGAATCTAGATTTTATATTGCATTAGACGATGACCTAATGAAAATATTTGGTGGAGACAGAATAACAAATCTTTACAACAAATTAGGAGCTAGCGAAGACTTACCAATTGAAGTTAAAATGGTATCAAAAGGTGTAGAAAGAGCTCAAAAGAAAGTTGAAGGTAGAAACTTCAGTATAAGAAAAAATGTATTAAAATATGACGATGTAATGAATGCACAAAGAGAAGTAATCTACAAACAAAGAAGACAAGTTTTAGATGGTGAAAACTTAAAACAAAGTATATTAAATATGTTCAATTCTGTAATTGAAGCTGTAGTATTAACACATACACAACTTGCAGAAGGAGAGAAACTAAACACAGAAGGGCTATTACAAGATATTCAAACAACATTTGGAATTACAGATATAGAAAATGTAAAAGAAAATGAAGTTGATAGCGATAAATTAATAGAAGAATTAAAAGAAAAAGTTCTAAAAAATTATGAAGCTAAAGAAGCAGAATTTGGAGAAAAAGAACTTAGAGAACTTGAAAGAGTTGTTGTTCTAAAAGTTGTAGATCAAAAATGGATGGATCACATAGACAACATGGATGAATTAAAAAACGGTATAGGCTTACGTGCATACGCACAAAAAGATCCAGTTGTTCAATACAGAATAGAAGGAACAGAAATGTTTGAAGAAATGAACGAAGACATAAAATTAGACGTTGTTAAAATTCTTTCAAATGTACAAAGAGCAGGAGATATGAAAAGAACAGAAGCAGCAAAAATAACAGCAACAGGATTACAAGACACAGCAATAAACTTAGTAGATGGAAAATACTCAGAAAAAGAAGGCGGAATGAACAAAACAGTAGTAAACGAAGGACCAAAAGTAGGAAGAAACGATCCATGTCCTTGTGGTTCAGGAAAGAAATATAAAAATTGTTGTGGGAAATAAGAAAAAGCCCTTGTTATAAGGGCTTTTTCTTGTTTTATTAATTTTCTATTTTGAAGGTAGGAGTCTGCTTCCTTAGGGCGATCCGAGTATATTAATATAAAGTTATTTGAAAAAGTGCAATATAATGTTTAGAATAAATTAATGTAAAACAATGTAGGGGCAGACGCCTCTGTCTGCCCGCGTGGCGAAGCCACTTTTTTGGTAATTTTGTAGAAAAAAACTCTATTATTTGTTATAATCAATATTGTAGAGGTGAAAAATGAAAAAGAGAATAAATGCAGTAATAGTTATAATAATTTTTTTTATTGCGTTATGTATAAGTGCAAATTCTTTTGCTTTTAGTAATAAAGAAGAAGTATCAAAAAATCAAATATTTGAATATGTAATTAGTTTTGAAGAACCAGTTATCACTGCAGATTTTTCGGTTTTATATGATTCTAATAAACTTACATACATTGGAGCTAATACGAACGAGTTAAAGATTAATTTGAATTATGATAATTCAAAAATACTTGCATGTTATTATGATGTAAATAAAATAGGAACTACAAATATTGTATTAAAATTTAAAGCTAATACAGTAGGAACTACAAAGATTAACGTAGAAAATATAATAGCTCACACCCAAAATGAAGAAAAAGTAATTTCAGATTTATCTAGTAAAAATATTAAAATTGTAGATAAGGTAGACAATAAAACAGAGAATAGTTTAAACGAAAATAGAGATAAAGCAAATGAAAATATCGCTAACAATAGTTCAGAAGATGAAACAATAAAGAAAATAGATGCCTTACTTTTTGCCGGAGTTAAAGACTCATATATATATTTATTTTTGATTGTAATAATCATAATATTGTTAATTTTAATTCTAACAAATAAAAATTTAAACAAAAAAAGAAAAATAATATTTAGTTTTGCTATTATATTTGTAGGAGTTATTGCATTTACTTGTAAATATATATTTGCTACAAGCGATGATAAAATTCTTATAAACAAAAATAATAAGAATATATTAGTTGTTTTATCTACAGGAAATGAAACAAGAAGTATGAATCTTCAAACCTTTAAAGAGAGAACTAAAGCAATAGCTTTAAAAAATGGTAATGTAGAATTAAATGACAATAGCCTAATTACAAATGGAAATATTGCTAGTTTTTCTAATAAAGAAGATTATACTATACAGCTATATGGAGACGAAAATAATAATGGTTATATAAATTCAAGTGATATTTACGAATTAATAAATAAGGATGATATAAACAATACTTTAATAAGTGAAATTTGTGATTTTATAATAAAGAAAGAAGAATTTAAGAACTACGATAAAGAAGGATTTGAAGAATTTAATGAAAATTCAATTACAAATTCTGTACCAAGTATACCTTTAGAACCGGCCACAGATAGATATACTCAAATAAATAATATTGATGAACTTAAAAATTTAGATGCTAAGATTGGTGAAAAATACAAAACTTTAGGTTATTATGAGGCAAACGATGGTGGAGCCGGCAGATATGATATTATAGAAAATAATTCTAACTTGAATATTGATAATGGACTATATATACAACTAAACAATGGACTTATAGCTGCTCTTTCTATTAGAAATAACACTGTTAATGTAAAACAATTTGGAGCAAGAGGAAATGGAATAGATGATGATGTTTTATATTTAAGAAAAGCATTAAATTCTGGAATAGAAAATATTGAAATTCCAAATGGAGAATATAAAATTACAGATATAATAAAAATGGAAAAAGAAAACGTAAATGTAATTGGGAATAACAGTACAATATTTACAGATGATGACTACAACCCTGAAAGAAAAAATGAATTTCTATTTATAATGCAATCAAATAATTGTAATTTAAATAATGTAAATATTGAAGCTAGAGAAACAAAAAATATTGAAAGTTTATATAATTCACAAGTATACGTGGGAGCTACAAATATAAATATTTTAGGCTGCTCTTTTAAAGTTCCAGAAACAACAAGTAGTCAACATGCATACAACAATATAGATTTGTATTCTAATTGGCATAATGTTTTAATAGAAAATTGCAATTTATATTTAGCTCACGATGGTAGTGCCGGCGGTTGTATCTGGATAAGAGACTTTCATAAAAGAGGAGTAAGTGATGTTACATTTAAAAATAATACTTGCTATAAAAAATGTCACGATGAAATACTAGCTGTATTCAGTGGAAGTATTGAAAATGTAAATATTTTAAACAATACATTTATAATGCCAGAAAGTACAGATCCAAGTACAATGAGCTTTACATTAGGTTCAGGTTCTAACACTAAGGCTGAAAACATAAGATTTGAAGATAACACAATAGATGTAAAAGCAACAATGGATTTACTTGTTTCAAAGAATGCTACAAATTTAAGCATAAAAAATAATAAAATAAAATTTGAACGCATAACAACACTAACAAATACATTTTTAATATATTTTCCAGAAAATAATTTAAAAGATATAAAAATAGAAAATAACGATATAGAAATATATAATAAAACAGAAAAAGCAATAAATGGAATAATTTCATCAAACTCTCAAAATATATTATTTAACAATAATACAGTAACTGCAAATTGCGAGATTTCTGAGGCATTTAGTGGATGCTTTGAAAACACTAATAATACAATAATATTTAATGAACCTGTAACAATATTTATTAATAAACCTAAAATGTTAAAAAATAACAATGTTACTTTTAATAAAGGTTTTGGGGCTATTGCTCAATATTATAAAGGCGGAATGAATTACGATAGTAATATTATAGATAATACATTTGAAAATAAATATGATGAGATCTCAGTAAATGGTAAATCTATATTATTAATGTTTAATGGAGGAAGCTTAGAAAATCATACAGTTAATTTTGAAGGAAACACTATTAAATCTGAAAAAGGAAATATAAGTAGAAACTTAATATATGCTTTAAATTTAGCAGATGAAAACGCTCAAACAATTAACATAAAAAATAATAATATTAGTGGCTATAAAGATGTGTGGAGAGATAAAGATCAAGAAAAACATAATATCTTTATGCAATAATAAAAGGAGATGATAAAGTGATAGAATTAGAAGATAATTTGAAAGAATTACAAAGTCTAAAATCTAAAATAGAAAGTTTAGGTGAATCTCTTTGACATTACTAATGTATCAAAAGAATTAGAAAAGCTGGAAAATAAAACTTTAGAGCCAAACTTTTGGGAAGATAGCAAATTAAATGCACCAATTTTGCAACAAATTAAAATTTTGAAAGATAAAAAAGAAAGTTATTTTAAGGTTTTTAATGAAGTAAATAATTTAATAGAAATGAATGAATTGTTAGAAATGGACTTTGACAATGATTTAATGAATGAACTTTTAAAAAACACAAAAGAGTTAACTAAAGATACTGAAAAGTTAGAAATTGCAACACTTCTTTCTGACAAATATGATTCAAATAATGCAATAATAACTCTTCATCCAGGAGCAGGAGGAACAGAATCTCAAGACTGGGCAGAAATGTTATATAGAATGTATTCAAGATGGGCAAATAAAAATGGATTTACAGTAAAAGAATTAGATTATTTAGATGGGGAAGAGGCTGGTTTAAAAAGTGTAACAGCACTAGTAGAAGGACCATATGCATATGGCTATTTAAAAGGAGAAATGGGAGTGCATAGGCTAGTTAGAATATCTCCTTTTGATAGTGGTGGAAGACGTCATACATCATTTGCCTCTTTAGAGGTATTACCAGAAATTACAGAAGATATAGAATTAGATATAAAACAAGAAGATTTAAGAATAGATACATATAGAGCCTCAGGAGCAGGAGGACAGCATATAAACAAAACAGACTCTGCAATAAGAATTACACATATCCCAACCAATATTGTTGTTACATGTCAATCTGAACGTTCTCAGACTATGAATAAAGAAACAGCAATGAAAATGCTTAAATCAAAATTGTTAGACTTAAAAGAAAAAGAACATAAAGATAAAATAGAAGACCTAAAAGGAGTACAACAAGAAATAGCATGGGGAAGTCAAATTCGTTCATATGTATTTTGTCCATATACTATGGTAAAAGATCATAGAACAAATTATGAAACAGGAAACGTTCAAGCAGTTATGGATGGAGAAATAAACGAATTCATAGAAAGTTATTTAAAATTAAATATAAACAATGATTTGTAGGGCGACCATTGGTCGCTTTTTTATATTATAGTAAATTATATTTTATATGTAGGGGTCGGCGTCCCCGACGACCCGAAATTATAAATATAAGTCAAAATAATAATGATACAATTATTTTGTATACTTATAAATAACACAAAATAAAAAACATGCATATAATGTATTAGGCTTTTAATGTAATAAATATTATATTTTCTAAGCCTATTTATAATTAAATAAAGAAGGTGCCTACTATGGACACAATAGTATTAAAATTTGGAGGAAGCTCAGTTGCAGATAATATAAAATTGAACATAGTTGCAGAAAAAATTATAAACTTCTATAATCAAGGCAATAAAGTAATTGTTGTGGTTTCAGCTCAAGGAAAAACAACAGATAGATTAGTAAAAGAAGCTCTTGAATTAAATAAGGTACCTAATGACAGAGAAATGGATGTTTTATTGAGTTCAGGAGAACAAGTTTCTATTTCAAAATTAAGTATTTTATTAAATAAATTAGGATATAAAGCAATTTCACTTACAGGATGGCAAGCAGGTATTGTAACAAATAATACCAATCAAAATGCTATTATAGATTACATTGACACTTCTCGTATCGAAAAAGAATTAAATGATAATAAAATTGTTATTGTTGCAGGATTTCAAGGAGTTAACGAAAATGAAGACATAACAACCTTGGGAAGAGGAGGTTCAGATACAACAGCTGTTGCTATTGCGGCAGCTATAAAAGCAAAACATTGTTACATTTATTCAGATGTAGATGGAGTATATACTTCTGACCCAAATAAAATTGTAGATAGTAAAAAACTTAAAACACTTTCATACGAAGAAATGCTTGACATTTCAAGTGAAGGAGCAAAAGTTCTTCATAATAGATGTGTAGAAATCGGAAAAAAATTTAATATACCTATTATAACAAAATCTACTTTTAATAATAAACAAGGAACTGTTATAAATGAAAAAATAGAAGATAGCGGTGTAAAAAGCATTGTAAAAAATGATAAAATTATATATATACATGCTAAATCTGAAACTTATTCTATAGAACTATTTAATAATATATATAGCACATTAATAAATGAAGGAATAAAGATAAACAACTTAATAAATAACAGTATATATAATTTAGATATAAAATTTACAATAAAAACAGAGTTTTTCAATAAATTTAATGAATTGCTAGATGAAAAATTAGATATGCTAGATTGCACATATTTCAATGTATCTAAAATATCTATAATAGGATATGGAATAATGAAAGATGACGAAATTCTAAAGAAAACAATGAAAACAATAGAGGAAAATAAAGTACCTATTTTAAGAGTAGATTTGAGCGATTCAAAAATAGCAATTATGTTTAAAGGTAAAGTAGCTGATAGTTTAGTAGAAGAATTGCATAAAAAATTAATAAAATAATAAAAATAAAAACGAAACCACATATTATTTATGGTTTCGTTTTTTTTTGTTTAAAGGTTTTTAGTATTCTTTAATAAAGAATACTAATTCATCATGATGAATTAGCCTAAAGAATTGATGCTGCATAGCGAGCAAGATCACTTCTAACGGATTCATTATCATTTAAAGCTATTTGCCATGCTAAAGGAGAATCCTTCATTTTTTCAGATAAATATACTAATCCATTATATTTTTCATTTAATGCTGGATTATCAATCTGTGTTGGGTCTCCAAGAAATACAAACTTGCTACCTTTGGCTGCACGAGTTACAATTGATTTGATATCATCCGGCTCAATATTCTGAGTTTCATCGATGATAAAAAATGTATCTGTAATTGTACGTCCTCTGAGCATACCAATTGCCTGAATTGCCATTGTACCATGGCTGATCAAAGATTCAGGTTTTCTTAATTTCTTATCGGAGCCTTTATTTAAAAGTTGTTTTGCGTTATCCAAAATTCCACCGATGTGTGGAGAAATTTTGGAATCAACATCTCCTGGAAGATATCCAATATGCTCTCCAATTTCCTCAACAGGTGCAGTAACTAAAATTTGCTGGTATTTGTTAGCTCTCATTGTTTCTTCCAATGCAACTGCAAGAGAAATGTAAGTTTTACCAGTTCCGGCAGGAGCCTTAACAATTACCAAAGGTGCAATATCTGCAGGCGTTAACAAAGCTTCTTTCAGCATTGTTTGACCCGCATTTGCTGTAATAACACCTAAAGGTGTATGTGATATGTAATTTAATTTGACAATTTTCTCACCATCATACCTTGCTAATGCAGAGGATTTTCCATCTGCCGATTTAATATTTAAAAACATATTTGGCATCCAGGGAAACTGAGCATAATTGTAAATTGACTTTGGCTCAATAGAATTCTGCTCAAAAAACAAGTCCATTTTTTCACTCGATGTAATACAATCTATTCTACCTTTATATTGCTCTTCTAAAGATGGAAAAACATCGTCTTTAAAATACTGTGCCTGAATACCGATAGACTTTGCTTTTAATCTTAAGGCTGGATTTTTTGTAACCAAAATCACAGGTCTTTTAGAAACTTTGTTTTTAAGACCTAAAGCAATTTGTAAACAACGCCTCTCGTCAAAGGTTAAAGAAGGAAGATCTATTCCAGGTAACTCTACATCTGAAAAATTTCTCTCAATTCTTAAAGTTGAGCCATTTTTCTGCTTTACACCTTTTTCACTTAAAAGTTCTGTTATTTTAAATGAATTCAAGTATTCTAGAATTTTCTTAGCAATTCTGCCTTTCTCAGAGAAGGTTCTAGAATTTTTTTCGAGTTCATCAATTTCGCAGAATGGAATTACGATCTCATTATCGTTTCCAAATCTAAGGGTACTATCTGTTGATGAGAGTAGGCTTTGTGTCCGAAGAATAAAAGTTTTCATCATAATATTCACTCCTTTTCAATGTGCATATCACTAATATACTAGTGATATTAATAAAAAAGTTACATAATTATTATATAATGTAAATACATCAAAAGTCAACATAATTTACAAAAAATGGTTCTAAAATTAAAAATATGAACATATATTAAATGTAGGAGATAACTTAAATAGGGAGGAGAGGCAGTATGACTCTTGAAGAAAGAAAAAGTGTTAATTCTGGTTTGATTCAAAATTTAATTTTAGAGAATAGAGAAAAATTAAGTGTTTCAGGTGTTTTAGATGTATTAAGCTTTGATGATCAAGTTGTAATTATGGATACAGAGCTAGGAATGCTTACAGTTAAAGGAGATAATTTACGCATAAATAAATTAAGCATAGATACCTCAGAGGTAATAGTAGAAGGAAATATATACAATATGGCTTATAGTGAAGAACATGGAGATAATAAAAGCGGATTCTTAAGTAAAATATTCAAATAAAATTGGAGGAAAATAATGCAAAATTATTCGTTAAATCAAGCTTTTATTTTTTTTATATTTGTTCTAAACCGGAATAGGCATTGGTGTGATTTTTGATTTTTTTAGAGTTTTAAGGAAGACTTTTAAAACACGTGACTTATTAACATATTTTCAAGATATACTATTTTGGATTTTTACTGGTATTTCTATATTGTATAATATGTATAAATTTAATAGTGGAGAAATAAGAGTATATGTATTTGCTGGAATAATTTTAGGAACAATAATATACATGCTTACAATAAGCAAATATGTTATAAAAATAAATGTGTTTATTCTAAAAATTCTTATCTCATTAATATCTACTTTAATCATAAAACCTTTTAAAGTAATAAAGAAATATATATTATTACCATTTAAGACTGTAATCGACAAATTGAAACAAAAAAACATGGTGAAAAATAATTTTTTAGTAAAAATATTTAACAAAAATGTTGCAATTAAGAAGGATTTTAAGATATAATGTAGAAAAATTAATAAGGTAGTAAATTTATATATAAAGGAAGACGAATTACATATGAAAAAAATTAATAAGAGAAGCATTTTAAAAATATGTTCAATTTCATTTTTTATAATATATATTTCATTAATATTTATAAAACAACAACATACACTTTCTTCATATAAGAACGAACAAAAATATTTAACAGCAAAAATTGAAGAGCAAAATGAATACAAAAGCGAATTACAGTCTAAAAAAGAGAATGTAAATTCAAATGAATATATTGAGCAAATAGCTAGAGAAAAACTTAATATGTATTTACCAAATGAAAGATTATATATAGATGTGGGAAATTAATATCCCTAAAAATTCTTTTTAGGGATTCTTGTATTTTTATTCAAATTTTTAATTGTTTTCTTTGAAAATCCGAAAATATTAATTTAATATAAAAAGGGAGGCTTATATATGGAGTTAGAAAGTTTTACACTAACCGAATTACGTGAATTGGCTAAAAATAAAGGACTAAAAAATTTTTCGAAATTAAAAAAAGAAGATTTAATAATATTATTAAATGATGGAAAAATAAAAAAAGTGGAAGAAAAAAAAGATGATAATAATCCTACTTTTAAAATTACAAATGAAGACGATAAAATAGTAGAAGGAATATTAGAGGTATTACCTGATGGATATGGATTTTTAAGGGGAGAAAATTATTTATCTACACCAAATGATGTATATATATCACCAGTTCAAATAAGAAGATTTAAACTAGATACAGGTGATAAAATAAAAGGTATATCTAGAATGGCAAAAGAAGGAGAAAAATTCCCATCATTAATTTTTGTTGGCGAAGTTAATGGCGAAGCTCCAGAAGTTGCATATAGAAGAACTAAATTTGATGATTTAATTCCTATTTATCCTACTGAAAGAATGCATTTAGAAACTAAATCAAACGAATATGCAATGAGAATAATAGACTTAATGAGTCCAATAGGAAAAGGACAAAGAGGAATGATTGTTGCTCCACCAAAAGTTGGAAAAACAACTCTTATAAAAAAGGTTGCTAATAGTATTACACAAAATAATCCAGAAGTAGAATTAATTGTTTTACTAATAGACGAAAGACCAGAAGAGGTTACAGATATGAGACGTTCTATAAATGGAGATGTTATAGCTTCTACATTTGACGAGATGCCTGAGCATCATGTTAAAGTTGCGGAAATGGTTTTAGAAAGATCAAAAAGATTAGTAGAACAAGGAAAAGATGTTGTTATTTTATTAGATAGTATTACAAGGCTTGCAAGAGCATACAACCTAGTTGTACCTTCATCTGGAAGAACATTATCAGGTGGTTTTGATCCAGGAGCATTACATAAACCTAAAAAATTCTTCGGAGCTGCAAGAAATATTGAATTTGGTGGTAGTTTAACAATTCTTGCTTCTGCATTAGTAGAAACAGGAAGTAGAATGGATGATGTAATATTTGAAGAGTTCAAGGGAACAGGAAATATGGAAGTACACTTAGATAGAAAACTATCAGAAAAGCGTATTTTCCCTGCAATAGATATTAATAAATCTGGAACAAGAAGAGATGACTTATTACTATCAGCCAAAGAAAAAGAAACTGTAGATGCATTAAGAAAAGCCTTAAATAGTTTACCTGTTGCAGATGTAACAGAACAATTAATAAGTCAAATGGTTCAAACAAAAAATAATGAAGAGTTTTTGGAAAAAATGGACCAATTTTTGAAAAATTATAAATAAAAATATCGTTAAAAAGGAATTTATATTATATGTATTATTATAAGTTTCTTTTTTTATAAATTATTTTATTTAATCAATAAAGATTTAAATTTTTTGGTGGAAGTACATATTCCTAAAACATCAAAAGAAGAAGAAATAGTTTTCTTTGTGACATAACTTCTAAACCAAAGGTGCAATTAAAATTTTGCACCTTTGTATTTTTACTACCAAAATCATTAAGTAGGGGGAAAGATTCCTTTTATATATTAGATATACAACATTGCACAAAATCAAAGCAATACGACCAATTTAGAGCATTGAAAAGTGTAAAATTTTAAAATATATCTTGTATAATTTATAATAAAAGTGTTATACTATACTTGAACGATTGAACGATATTTTGAACGATTGAACGATTAAAGATGGAGGTAAGTAGCATGAATGAGAATGAATCAATAGAATTTAAAGAAAATTATACAGAAAAAATATATAAAGAGATCATAGCTTTTTTGAACACAAATTCTGGAACTATATATATTGGATATGATGATAATGGAAATTTAATAGGAGTGGATAATTGCAAAGACATTGAAGAAAAGATTTCTAATGGAATACGAACAAATATATATCCAGATGCTAGAATTTTCGTTTCAATAAATACAGGAAAAATTGAAGATAAAGAATATATTATTATAAAAGTTTCAAAAGGAATTGATATTTATTATCTTAAAGAAAAAGGAATTGTAAAAGGAACATACTTAAGAACTGGCTCTTGCTCGATTCCTGCAACAGAAGAAACAGTAAAGCAATTGATAATAAAAAATAGTAGTTTATCATTTGAAACATCAATTTCAAGCAATCAAGAATTAACTTTTGATTATATTAGTAAAGCCTTAGAAGAAAATAATATTAATATAAATGAAAATAATATAAAAGAAAATTTGCATTTTACTGCAAATCAAAAATATACAAACTTAGGATTATTGTTTTCTGATCAAAATCCATTTACATTTAAGTTAGCTGTGTATCAATCAAATGAAAAGAATAATTTTTTAGATAGAAAAGAATTTAAAGGATCAATCTTGGAAATTTATGATACTATAATTGATTATTTAAAAAATAATACAGCAACATATGGATTGATTAATACGAGTGTTAGAGAAGATATTGAAGAATATCCAGAATTTATTTTAAGAGAAATTGTGCTAAATTCTCTTATACACAGAGATTATGGAACGTTAACATCTAATATACTTAATTTATATAAAAATAATGGAATAGAAGTTATTAGTTTTGGATCTTTATATGGAAACATAACACTTGATGATATACTAGCAGGTCTATCAACTTCAAGAAATCCTTACTTAC
>JABLTO010030764.1_pt1 | contig 24350 bp, 17 predicted proteins | sample 7160091 | NCBI WGS metagenome assembly JABLTO01 (sample SAMN14651225, study PRJNA627086) | human gut metagenome | isolation source: feces | host: Homo sapiens
AGACCTTCCGTAAAGCCGATTTGCGAAAAATGCAAGGTAATTAAGCGTAAAGGCAAAGTAATGGTAATCTGCGAAAATCCGAAGCATAAGCAGCGCCAGGGCTAAGCCCGTGATTTTTGAAATATGGAGGTGCAGGAAGAATGGCAAGAATAGCAGGTGTAGACCTTCCGAAGAATAAGCGGATTGAAATCGGTCTGACTTATATCTACGGAATCGGCCGCAGCACAGCAGATGAGATTCTGGCTGGTACCGGCGTAAATCCGGATGTCCGCGTAAAGGATCTGTCCGAAGAGGACGTAGCAAAGCTGCGTGACTATATTGATAAGCACTGCGTGGTTGAGGGTGACCTCCGCCGTGAAGTAGCCCTGAACATCAAGAGACTGGTGGAAATCGGCTGCTACCGTGGCGTACGTCATCGGAAGGGTCTGCCGGTAAGAGGCCAGCGGACGAAGACAAACGCAAGAACGCGCAAGGGTCCGGTAAAGACCATCGCAAACAAGAAGAAGTAAGGGAGGGTTTTCGTTTTGGCACAGCAGAAAGGCAAAAAGGTTGTTGTTCGCCGCCGCAGAGAGCGCAAGAATATCGAAAACGGCGCTGTACACATTCAGTCTACATTCAACAACACAATCGTTACCATCACCGATACACAGGGCAATGCCATTTCATGGGCAAGCTCCGGCGGACTGGGCTTCCGTGGTTCCAGAAAATCCACACCGTTCGCAGCACAGACTGCAGCTGAAACTGCAGCAAAGGCAGCAATGGAGCATGGTCTGAAGTCGGTAGAAGTATACGTAAAGGGACCGGGATCCGGCCGTGAGGCAGCTATCCGCGCTTTGCAGACAGTAGGTCTGGAAGTTAAGATGATCAAGGATGTAACGCCGATTCCGCACAATGGATGCCGTCCGCCGAAGAGACGTCGTGTCTAATCGAAATTTCAGGAGGTGTAATATATTATGGCAGTAAGCAGAGAACCGATTCTCAAGAGATGCCGCTATCTGGGCATCAGCCCGATGGTTATGGGCGTTGCAAAGCAGTCCAACCGGAATCCGGGCGCAAACAGCCGGAGAAAGGTTTCCGAATATGGCATGCAGCTGAAAGAAAAGCAGAAGCTGAAGTTCATCTACGGCGTAGGCGAAAAGCAGTTCTATCACCTGTTTGAAATCGCATCCAAGATGGAAGGCAAGGCTGGTGACAACCTGGTCGCTTGTCTGGAATCCCGTCTGGACAGTGTTGTATTCCGCATGGGTCTGGCACTGACACGGAGAGAAGCAAGACAGCTGGTAACACACCGCCACTTCACTGTAAACGGCAAGCCGGTAAACATTCCGTCTTATCGTGTAAAGGAAGGCGACGTGATCGCACTGTGTGAAGGCAGCCGTACCAGTGACAAGTTCAAGGATGTTGTAGAGCAGACCGCAGACCGCACAGTTCCGGTATGGCTCGAAGCAGACAAGGAACATTTCTCGGCTAAGGTAATCCGCCTGGCAAAGCCGGAAGATCTGGACTACGAAGTTGCAGCACACCTGATCGTCGAGCTGTACTCCAAGTAATCACTGCACGTCAGGAACATTGGAAACAAACCACAGACGAAGCTACCAAGCATAGGAGGGTGTTTTTATGCTGGAGAAGATTGAAAAGCCGGAACTTGACACAGTGGAACTGCGCAGCGACGGAAAATACGGTAAATTTGTATTGGCACCGTTGGAGCGAGGCTATGGTATCACCCTTGGAAACAGTCTGCGTCGTGTACTGCTCTCCTCATTGCCCGGTGTAGCAGTCAATTCCGTGAAAATTGATGGCGTACACCATGAATTGAGCACGATCCCCGGTGTGAAAGAGGACGTAACGGAAATTATCCTCAGCCTCAAGGGCCTGACTGCAAAGCTCTATGGAGACGGCCCGAAAACCGTCTGCATCGAGGCGGAAGGCGAATGCGAGGTAACTGCCGGTGATATTAAGACAGATTCAGAGGTAAACATCCTCGATCCTGGTATGCATATCGCAACACTGGGTAAGGGCGCAAAGCTCTATATGGAAATCGTCATTGACCGCGGCAGAGGCTATGTTTCCGCCGAACGGAACAAGCAGATGATGAATACACCGATCGATGTCATTGCGGTCGATAGTATCTATACCCCTGTGCTGAAGGTGAACTATCAGGTAGAGGATACCCGTCTCGGTCAGGTGACAGACTATGACAAACTGACACTGGAAGTATGGACCGACGGTACCATCTCCGCAAAGGAAGCCATCTCACAGGCAGCCAATCTCCTCAACGAGCATCTGAAACTATTTATTGATCTCTCAGATGAGGCAAGCATAGCGGAAGTTCTTGTAGAAAAGGACGATAAGGGCAAAGAAAAAATCCTTGAGATGACCATTGAGGAACTTGACTTGTCGGTACGGTCCTTCAACTGCTTAAAGCGTGCGGGAATTAACACCGTAGACGATTTGATCAATAAGTCAGAGGAAGAAATGCTGAAGGTGCGCAACCTGGGCAAAAAGTCCTTTGATGAAGTGCGGGAAAAGCTCCAGTCTCTGGGCTTTGACCTCGCCAGTGAGGAAGACTGAGAACCAACTTGAGTCGTGAAGATAAAACCGGCAGTGCACCGCTGTGTGCCGCCGGAACTACGAAAAGGAGTGAAGAACAATGCCGGGTACCAGAAAACTGGGCAGACCGACTGACCATAGAAAAGCGATGCTGCGTGGAATGGTAACATTCCTGCTGGAAAACGGTCAGATTGAAACAACTGTCACTCGTGCGAAAGAAGTACGTGCAGTTGCGGAAAAGATGATCACAATCGCAAAGTCGGATGATCTGCATGCAAAGCGCCAGGTAATGGCATATGTGACCAAGGAGAGCGTTGCCAAGAAGCTCTTTGATGAAATTGCACCGAAGTATGCTGACCGCAAGGGTGGTTATACACAGATCGTAAAGATCGGCCCCCGCCGCGGTGATGCCGCTGAAATGGCAATCATCAAGCTGGTATAAATCCCAGCCGCCGAACGTTACAAAAAGATACACCGCACGGAGTTTCCTGCGGTTTTGAGAAGAGCAGCGTAATGCCTATGTTGTGCAGTGCGCTGCTCTTTTTTCGTCCTTGCAGAGATGTGCAGGGAAGATGCCGTTGCATCCAAAAAAAGCAAAAAGTACCGCCAGAATTTTTGTAGAGTGTTACAAAAATTCTGGCGAATTCTTGTGCAGATATACCAAATAATGCGTATGACTCTTTACTTTTTACGAAATATAAGGTATAATTTTGTTAAACGGTTTTTTGTTTGGATGGGGGGAGTGTTCTGTCTGCCGTCTTTCGAAGCGGATTTTCTTCTGCCGGGTGAAATTTTCGTCTCCGAAGGGAAATGAAAGCGACAAAATATAGCAATGTCGCCATCGAAAACAGCACAATTTGTGCCAAATCGGTTCCCCAGAATGAAATGAAAATTGTGTGATCTGCCGATGTCGGGATATTATACAATTCTGCGGCGGCGGATTCGTGAGTTTTACACAAAAACTTTATGCATCTATTGACATTTCTGATGGGATATTCTATAATAAATGTAATTGGAACAGCATAGATTTGAGGAGCAATTCTGTGCAAAATTTCGACTAATATTTTTTGCGCCGGAAACCGAAATGGAACAACGGTACTGCGCGCGCAAACTCGTTAAGGAGGAAAACAAATGAAAGCAAAAAGAACAATTGCCTGCGCAGCTGCATTGGCAATGCTGGCTTCATCTGCCGTTTCTTTTTCTGCGTCTGCGGCTAATGCCGTTACCTTAAAAGTAGGGGAAGCAACCGCACAGGCAAGTGAGTCATTCACTGTGGATGTTTCTGTAAAGGACGTTCCTGCTACGAAAATCAACGTACTGGACTTTGCCCTGAGCTATGATTCTTCTGCACTCACCATTGAGTCTGTAAAGCTTGGCCCGGCGGGCGACACCGCTTCCGGCGACAGCACTGCATCTGAAGCACCGATTCTGAGCAGCAAGATCACAACGAATGCTGTGAACATCAGCTGGTCTACCGGCCTGGATTCCGCTTCATGGATTGCAGAAGAGGGCGTGGTATTTACCATCACCGGTACTGTAAATGCAGATGCCGCTGCTGGCAAGTATCCGATTCAGATTCAGCCGATCGACCGTGAGACCTATCCGGGCTCCGGCGAGAAGAACAGCAAGGTTCTGGTAGGTTATGTCTACGGCACAGATTCTGCGACTTATGAAGTCAATGCAGAGGACGGCTTTGTTGAGGTTACTTCAAAGGGAGAAACCACCACAACCACAACAGTCACAACTGATCCTGAGCAGCCGGGTACTTCTACTACTACCACCACTTCCACCACTTCCACCACCGCAAAGCCTGGCTCTGACACATATCCGGTAGATCCGGATGTGCTCTACGGCGATGTAAACGTAGACGGTAAGGTAAGCCTGGTAGACGCAGTTATGCTGAACAAGGCGGTTGCTGACGTTGTTACCCTGGGCGATGCAGCACGGGCAAATGCCGACTGCAACGTTGACAAGGAAATCAATGGTACAGATGCGATTATCCTGTTACAGTTCCTGTCACACATCATTGACGAACTGCCGTACAGCGAATAAGAATTGTCTTCGGCACCTGGCCGGAGCTGCGTGAGGCTGATATAAAATCGGCCGCGCGAAAAACTCGTATATACTTGGGTGCGGGATTCCGAGGGGGAGCCCGTTCCTGATTATAGGTATTTTTATCACATGCATTTGCCGGGAAACACGGCAAGGAAAGGAAAGGAAAAAACATGAAGAAACGTACAAAGAAGGTATTTTCCTTCGGCGTCGCTGCATTGATGGCAATTTCTGCACTGCCATTCGGTGCAATGTCTGTTTCAGCATCTGTTGCGGATGCACAGACAGCAAATGGCGGCACTCCGTACAACTTCGTCCTGAATGAAGACGGTACATCCTCTCAGGAAATTAACATTTCCAAGGACGACGTTGCAGCCGGCAATGTCACCAAGCATCTGAATCTGTACATTCAGTCAGATGACTGGGCAGAAGACAACTACATCAGCAGTGTTACACTGAACTGGTGTGCAACAAAGGATGCCACACTGGCAGACGGCGGCTCCATCGACAACAAGATCTACTATGAAAATGTTTTCAAAGCAGATGAAAAGGATGCAGAGGCTACTGATAAAACCCTGCCGGATGGCTCTACTGTAAACACACTGTGCCAGCTCTATTCTCTGGCTCCGATGCGTAAGACCAAGAATGGTTATCGCTATGCGGATCCGAAGTGCAGCGCAACAATCCGTAAGGTTGCATGCGACAGAATCTTTGGTGCTGACCTGCAGGTTGTAGGCGAAAACAAGGTTGCATTTGATATTTCTTACTATGCAAGCGCAGATGCCTACAATGCAGATAAGGCAGCTGGTACCAGCAGCAACATCACCAAGGAAACTATTACCTGTGACGTACTCACCGGCGATGACGGCATTCCGTACATCACCTATGACTACATCTCTCAGGGTGCTGAGGTTGCAGCAAACTATCAGAAGAAGACCGCTGTACAGCAGCTGCCGCTGTTCGGTGCACGTACTGTAACAAATTCCAGCGGAAAAGAGTGCGTACCGGATATCAACAGCTACTACTACTGGGGCTTCACTGGCAGCTCCTCTGAAAAGACCAGCTTCGTTCTGGGCGATTCTATGGCTCTGCCGTTCACCTCTTTCGATGTTGTAATCCCGCAGGGCACAGAAGAAGGTACATACTATGTACAGATCTGCAGCCGTGACGTAGACAAGAACATCGTTCCGCTGAAGACCGCTGCTGATTTCGACAAGGTTCGTGCAGAACAGGTTGAAAGACGGAAAAACGGCCAGCTGGAAGACATGTCCACTTGCATCCAGGGCAAGAAGAGTGCAGAATCTTATGCACTGCCGCAGGATGCTTCTAAGGCTGTTGTAAAGATCGTTGTTGGTGATGGTGCGCCGACAACATCTGCAACTACCACAACAGCTGCTCCGACTACCACAACTACCACAGATGCACAGCCGTCTGATGGCCCGCAGTGGAAGATCGATACTGTTGACGTTGCTCCTGGAGATCCGGAAGTAGCAGTTAACATTTCTCAGACCGGCGGTGTTGGTGCCTCCACACTGGGCGGCGCTCTGTACATGCCGGAAGCAACTCAGAAGATTCTGGAAGTTCCGGAAGATTGGCTGATTGAAGAAGTTATGGTAGCTGGTAACGCATACCCGGCACTGTCCAACTCTATGGGCAATGCGAAGAAGTACCGCGATAACGGCATGCTGTTCTTCTCCCTGTCCGGTACTGGTGTTGCACAGCCGAAGGACGGCGGCACACTGGCTGAAATGACATGGACTATCGCTGATAAGGACACTGTTGTTGCTGCTGCTAAGGAAGGCGGCATTGCACTGAAGTCTGATGATAAGGGCAGCTATTATGAATTCCCGATCGAATGGGCTCCGGATGGAACTGATCCTGGCATGTCCAACGGTCACGAAGTTGAAATTGCTCGTTACACTTACATCGACGAAGGCGAAAACGACATCTACAAGACCGTAAACCTGGTTGCAGGTGCTGTAAAGGTTTATGTAGACGGCGAAACACCGGCTGACGGTCCGGAGTGGAAGATCGACACTGTTGATGTTGCTCCTGGAGATCCGGAAGTAGCAGTCAATATCACACAGACCAAGGGCGTTGGTGCCTCCACACTGGGCGGCGCTCTGTACATGCCGGAAGCAACTCAGAAGATTCTGGAAGTTCCGGAAGACTGGCTGATTGAAGAAGTTATGGTAGCTGGTAACGCATACCCGGCACTGTCTAACTCTATGGGCAATGCGAAGAAGTATCGCGACAACGGCATGCTGTTCTTCTCCCTGTCCGGTACTGGCGTTGCACAGCCGAAGGACGGCGGCACACTGGCTGAAATGACATGGACTATCGCTGATAAGGACACTGTTGTTGCAGCAGCTGCTGAAGGCGGCATTGCACTGAAGACCGACGAAAAGGGAAGCTACTATGAATTCCCGATCGAATGGGCTCCGGATGGAACTGACCCTGGCATGTCCAATGGTCACGAAGTTGAGATTGCTCGTTACACTTACATCGACGAAGGCGAAAACGATATCTACAAGACTGTAAACCTGGTTCCGGGTGCTGTAAAGGTATATGTAGATGATGTGGTAACTACTACCACAACAGGCACCACTACAACTACCACTACTACAACAACCACAACCACAACTACAACTACAACCACAAGCACAGCCAAAACTACTCCGGCTACTACAACAACCACACAGACCACAACTACAGCAGCTCCGGTTACTACAACCACAACTCAGCTGGATGGCAAGTCTGTATGGCAGCTGGAAAAGAAGACTGTTAAGCCGGGCGAAGGCATGACAAGTAATCTGCTGTACAACATCAGCATCACCAATGCAATCACCGCACAGGGACTCCAGGGCTCCATCAAGCTGTCTGATGCCACTAAGGCACTGCTGGCTATGTGGCCGATGGAAGTTAAGCTGAATGCAGATGGTACTCCGGTAACCAACCCTGACGGCACCTATGTATACGATGTAACAGGTGATACACTGTTCAACGGCTCTGGCGTTTATAATCAGCTGAGCCTGACTCCGAACATGCAGGATCTGCTGGTTAAGGGCGAAAACAGAATTGACTTCACCATGAGCTCTTCTGCTGCAAACGTTCCGTCCTCCACAAACGGCACAATCCTCGATATGTCTATCGCAATTCCGGACGAAGCTACTGTTGTAAGCATTGCAAAGCAGTATGGTCTGGAACTGATCGAAGACAACGGCAAGTACTACTACGAATTCCCGGTTGAGTGGAACCCGGGTACTGACGAAGGTACTTCTAACGGCAAGCCGGTTACTCGTAACCGTTTCGCTTACATTGACGAAAACACTCAGAACGTATTCGATAAGTATGTAGAACTGGAAGATGGTTACATCCGCGTAGAAGTTTCTAAGGAGGCTGATACCACAACCACTACTACAACAACTACTACAACTACAACTACAACCACAACAACCTCTACTACAACTACAGCTTCTGAAACCGATACTCCGGTTACTACAACTACAACTTCTGCTACTGCTATCGCAACCACAACCACAACAACAACTACTACCACCACCACAACAACTACAACAACTACAACAACCAACACAACCACAACAACAACCAACACAACAACCTCTACTACAACTACGGATAAGCCGGTAGCAACAACTTCTCTCTCTGTTGAAGTGAAGACTGCTGTTGGTTACTACTTCTCTGTAGATAAGAATGCGTTCAATGTAGCTGATCTGCTCACTGTTTACTCCATCGATGCTGCTGGTAAGAAGACAGACGTTACAGATAAGGTTACCTTCGACTACAAGAGCCCGGCTGATCTGTACAATGCAGAGAAGAAGGCTTATGTTAAGTCTACTCTGAAGCCGAAGTATGAAGACAAGTATATCGATGATACATCGGTAACAGTTTACGTTGGCGTAAAGGGTGATACAAACCTGAATGCTAAAAATGACATCAACGATGCAGAAAGCACACTGATGTATTACTCCATGATCTATGCTGGTGCTAAGGATGTTAAGTTCTACGATATCGTATCAACTACTGTACCGCATAACGACGAAGTTGAAGGCCTGATGTACTTCCTGTCTGATATCGACACCGAAGGCAAGGGTGGCAAGAATGACGCTACACACGAGATCACAAATAATGATGCTCTGTGGAACCTGTACTTCTACTCTTATCAGATGGCCGGCGGTGAAAAGCCGTGGAAGGAAATCTGCCCGACTCTGACAAAGACTTCTCCTCTGGCAAAGTAAGGCTGAATCCTATTGTGAGAAACCGACATTTTTGAGCGAATGACAGCATAATGAAGAACCCGATGCGGGAGAAATCTCCTGCACCGGGTTCTTTTGTGTTTTCGGGGATCCAGCAAAAAAGTTTGTCTTGACGAACTGTGGTTTCTTGTGCTACACTGGAGAAAGTTTGCATATGATGAGAGCGTGGACACGCGCGTAGGATTGATGCTGGGTTTCTGCCGGGCAGAAACAGAAAGGACAAGTGAATTGTTATGGGACTCTGGGAACTTTTGCTGATGGCAGTGGGGCTGTCTATGGATGCCTTTGCCGTATCTGTCTGTAAGGGGCTGGCCATGAAGCGGATGCGGTATGGTCAGGCGGTTGTAATCGGACTGTACTTTGGCATCTTTCAGGCAGTAATGCCGCTGATCGGCTGGCTGCTGGGGACGTCCTTCTCCCGGTACATTGAGGCGTTTGACCACTGGATCGCATTTGTACTCCTGGCCTTTATCGGCGGAAAAATGCTCTGGGATGCCTTTCATGAAGAGACAGGATCGGCGGATGCCGCCGAGCAGAAGCTGAACCACAAGGAAATGTTCATGCTGGCAATCGCCACTTCCATTGACGCACTGGCCGTGGGAATCGCCTTCGCCTGTCTGGATGTGCCGGTGGTGCGTTCTGTTTCGCTGATTGGTGCAGTGACATTTGTGCTGTCCTTTGCCGGTGTCTGGATTGGAAACCGTTTTGGAAACCGGTTTCAGAAGTATGCCGGAATTGCCGGCGGTGCTGTGTTGATCCTGATTGGTGTCAAGATTTTGGCGGAACATCTGCTGCAAGGCTGAGAGATTTTGATTTTCGACTGCTTTGGATCAAAATTGTAAAGTTATGTTTAACTCATTTGGAATCGAAACCATTTTTGCAATTTTGCTTTAGAATCATCCAATATTCCCCTTATAATTTTTAAATTGTCATTGAATATACGAAACAAAAATGCTACAATAAATCTATATTCATAAAATATTTTGACAGTGGGTGAGAATGTGGATTCAAAACAAAAATTAAAGCAAAAATGGAATGGCAGACAGCGCGGATGGATGATCTTTAGCTGTGTGGTGGCCGTGGTAATTGTTTTGTCCACAATCGGCCTGCGGCTTTCCCACTTTTTTGAAACAGGGGAGTCTCACGCCCTGGAAACCATTCGGGCGCTGACCGGGAACCGTGCAGTAACTTCAGTAGAGGACACAGAGAAAATTGCCCGCCGGGAAAAGCTGTTCTGGAGCACGCGGCAGGATTATCACGCCATGCAGGGCTGGCTCATTCTGCCGGGAACGATGGTGGACTATCCGGTGATGCATACGGCACAGGAAGACTATTATGCGGATCACAGCTATGACGGCCAGTCCGATGTGTATGGTGCGTTGTTTCTGGATGCGGAAAATGCAGACGATTTTTCAGATCCGCTCTCTGTGATCTATGGGCACGATATGCGCAACGAAACGATGTTCGGCGATTTACCCAAGTATTTGCAGCCGTCCTATTTTCAGACGTACGCAGACGGCATTCTGATTCTGGAAAGCGGCACGACTTCGCTTCAGATTGTGGCCTGTCTCATGATGGAAAATGAGGAACTGCGCCGGCAGATGAAAGAGGCAAAGAACGGGACAAGCTGGCTGGATCCGCTGCTTGCACAGGCAGTGCAGAAACGGGACGTGGAAGTGTCCGATTCGGATCACTTTGTGGCAATGACAACACTGGAATATACAGAGGACAATCAGGAGCCAGTTGTGCTTCTGGCGCGGGTTGTTCCGGCATAAGGCTTCATTTTTACAAGAATGATATGAAAAAGCAGACCGTGTCGCCGGAAAAGACGATTGGGTCTGCTTTTATATTGTCCGAAATAAAATGGTATCCGGGAAACGGTCTGGTTCCTGGCCGCAGCAGGACAAAATCCAGCGGTCCCGGAGAACATACTGGAAAAAATGCCAGGGCGCAATGCCGCAGCCGCTCTCCGGCCGGAGATCCGGAAAGCACACAGTGTGCAGCGGATAGGAAATGCCGATGCCCAGCGCCTTTACCAGGCTCTCTTTTTTTGTCCAGAGCCGGAAAAAAGCCTCGTCCGGGTACGCTGCCGCTTCTACCAGCGTCCGCTCTTCCGGCGAAAAGGCACGGCGCAGGACACCGGGACGCAGAGCGCGAATTGGCTCCGCATCAATGCCCAGAGGATGACTGTCCAGGCCGCAGACCGCCAGCCCCTGGCAATGGCTTAGGTTAAAGTGCAGCTCCGGATACGCCGGGAAAAACGGCTTTCCGTGAGCACCTGTTTGTATTTCCGGCAGGGGCATCTGATATTGCTCCTGTACGGCAAGCGCCAGCAGCGCGTGGGCGGCGGCATGCTCCGCGGTTTTTTCAGCGGAGGAGAGATAGGTGGCATAAAGTTTCATAGGCATTCCTAGTTAATGAAGTAGTCCAGGACGGTGCGGAGCGTTTCACTGGTGTTTTCCCGGGATACGGCATCCTGCACCATGACCGGATCGTCTGTGATAATGCCGTCTACCCGAAGATTGCAGAGGCTGCGGACTTCGGAGACGCTGTTGACAGTCCAGGCGTAGACCTCCTTGCCGGCCTGGTGGGCGGCGTTGACGACCTGGTTTGTGACGAACACTTTGTTCAGGCTGAATGCATCGGCATACTGGAGGTCATAGAACTGGCCATAGGCCACGCTCATGACATAGCCGGTGGGAATGTTCGGGTTTACCGTTTTGATGGCTTTCAGCGCGGCATAGGAAAAGGAAGTGACCACACAGAAATCAGCATAGCCATACTGGGTGATCAGTGCAGCAACGTCTGCTTCCAGGGTATCGGTGGTGTGCGCTGTAGGCTTGATTTCAATGTTCAGCTTCGCGCGCTTGTCTACAAATTGCAGGGTCTCTTCCAGCGTGGGAATCCGGGCGTTGGCATAGGCCGGGTCAAACCAGCTTCCGGCATCCAGATCCTGAATGTCCGCATAGTTTACTTCCCAGATGTTTTGATTGCGTCCCGTGGTGCGGCGAAGATTCTGGTCGTGCATCACCACCAGAACGCCGTCCTTGGTCTGCTGGACATCCAGTTCAATATAATCCGCGCCGGCATCAATGGCATCGGAAAAAGCATACAGCGTGTTCTCCGGGGCATCGGCAGAAAGCCCCCGGTGCGCCATAATCACCGGATTGCGGTAGAGTTGGAGCCGCAGCGGTGTGCTCCCGGTAAATACGCCGTAGATGTAGGAGAGATTCAGCGTAAGCGCGGCCACTGTCAGGCTGGCTGCAATGAGGAGCGCAGTGCCCCGGCGGAATGGCCGGGTGGAGCGCCTGGCATCTGTAATGGGTTCCGGGAGGACAATTTCCGGCATCTGGGCGCAGCGCTTTTCCAGGAGCGCCGAAATATGCGCCATGCAGATGGGCGTGGCAAAGAAGGAAAAGCTCCACAGTACCAGCTGGAGCAGCAGCTTTAAAATCCGCGCCGCCTGAGAGGTGATTACTGTGCCGCTGCCGGTGCCCTTGATGACCAGGAGCACCGCCAGAGTGATCAGGCAAAGGAAGAGAAGCAGCACCGCAAAATAACACAGGTTCCAGAGCAGCACCGAGAAGAAGGTGCGCCAGAACCGACCGTGTACCAGCTTCGCGCTGGTTTTCCGGGCGCTGCGGAAGCTGCATTTTCTCTGGGCAAAGAGCACGGAGGAGAAAATCCATTTCACAGAGATCAGACAGCATAGAATCACTGCTGCAATATAAATCGGCGGCAGGAACTCCTTTTTCGTCATATAGTAGGCGAGAAAGTCCGGAATGCCCATCGCAGTAAAAATACCCGAAGCCGCAGAGAACTGCATCAGGGGAATTAGTACCAGGAGATGGAGCAGGAGCAGGGGACTGCCGCCGGTGAAAAAATGGCGTACTGCACGCAGTCCTGCCCGGAGCATAGCCCGGAGGGTCTGCTTTAGCTTCTGACGGGACGGCCGCTGGAAGCAGGCACAGACCGCAGCAATTTCAAACAGCGTGTAGAGTGCCGCAAAAAGCAGCACAGCCAGCAGCACCAGAATCGTCCAGGGGGAGCGGAGAAACCGCAGCAGATTGGAGTTGGTGAGAAATTTCAGGCCGGCACCGCGGATGGCCAGCTGAATGAGTCCGGCGCAGGCCGGAGCAATGATCAGAACTGTGATCAGCTTCCAGAGCAGTTCAAAAATCAAAATCGGTTTCCAATTCCGGATCAGCCGCAGCATACCCTTTCGGAACTGTTCCATGGCAGTGCCTCCTTTCTTTTTTTGTTTTCCTTTATCTTACCATACTCTCCCGGAAAAGTCAATTTGCATTTTGCCCGGCGGAAAAGTGCCTGTGGAATCGGTTCCAGGAAGCAGGGCGGTTTCCGGACAGGGGATTGGCAGAAAGAGCAGATATCACAAAAAAATGGAACAAAAATTGTGCATGTTTTATGGTAAAATTGTAAATACGGGGGAGAGATCCGATAATTTTCCCAAAAGAGATTGACATTTTGGTTACAAACGTGGTACAATGGGTTTACATGTAGATGGTACGGGCACGGAATACCTCCGGCGCACCGGAAAAGTCGCATGGAAACAAACAATATATTTTTATATTACGGAGGTACTTCCATGAAATTTTCTGACGGCCTTTGGCTGAACCAGCGGGGGTATGAAGTTTCCTATGCAGCACAGGCGTATGAGGTTACAACTACCCAGAATGCGATCCACGTTTTTGCAACAGCAAATGCAATCTGGAATCGTGCAATGACACTCGGCGGTGTTACGTTTGAAATCGTGTACACTGCAATTGCGCCGGACGTGATCCGGGTGCAGATTGCCCACCATAAGGGCGGCCTGAAAAACAAGCCGCAGTTTGAACTGAATCTGCCGGAGGGCTATGTGCCGGATGAGATTCACGAAGAAGAGGGCTTTGTCTCTATGACAGCCGGCAGCACAACCCTGAAAATCAAGAAGGGCACAGACGGCTGGGACGTTTCCTTCTTCCGTGACGGAAAGCGGCTTACCGGCGGCGGCTGGCGCTGCACTTCCTATATTCAGGAAAACAAGTTCCACCGGGATGCACGCCTGGCGCTGCAAACCGATGACGACTTTTTCAATTATCCCCAGGACAGCCACAATGCCTTTATCCGGGAGCAGCTCACTCTGGATGTAGGCGAGTGTGTCTATGGCTTTGGAGAAAAGTTCACTCCGTTTGTCAAGAACGGACAGACTGTGGAGAGCTGGAACTCAGACGGCGGCACATGCTCTGACCAGAGCTATAAGTGCATCCCGTTCTATATCACTTCCAACCAGTACGGCGTGCTGGTCAACACAGCAGACAAGGTTTCCTTTGAGGTGGCTTCGGATACCATCAATAAGGTTTCCTTTACCGTGCCCGGCGAGGAACTGGATTACTTCTTCATCGGCGGTGCAGATCTGAAGGAAGTCCTGAAAAACTACACCGACCTTACCGGCAAGCCGGCACTGCCGCCGGCAAAGACCTTTGGTCTGTGGCTGTCTACTTCTTTTACCACAACGTATGATGAAGAGACTGTAACTTCCTTTATCAACGGCATGGCAGAACGGGATATTCCCCTCCAGATGTTCCACTTCGACTGCTTCTGGATGAAGGAATATCAGTGGACAGATTTCGAGTGGGATCTGACACAGTTCCCGGATCCGCCGGCAATGCTTAAGCGTCTGGCAGACCGCGGTCTCGGCCTGTGCTGCTGGATTAATCCGTATATCTCTCAGAAGTCCAGGCTGTTTGATATCGGCATGGAAAAGGGCTACTTCATCAAGAACCCGGACGGCAGCGTATTCCAGACCGATCTGTGGCAGCCGGGAATGGCAATCGTAGACTTTACCAATCCGGAAGCTGCAAAGTGGTTTGCATCCGGTGTCCGGAAGCTGTGCGAGATGGGCATTACTGCAATCAAGACAGACTTCGGCGAGAGAATTCCCACAAAGGCAGTATACTACAATGGGGCAGATCCCATTCATATGCATAACTATTATACCTATTTGTACAACAAAACGGTATTTGAAGTTCTGGAAGAATATTACGGAAAGGGTCAGGCCTGCCTGTTTGCCAGAAGCGCAACAGTGGGCGGCCAGAAGTTCCCGGTACACTGGGGCGGCGACTGCTCCGCAGAATATACCTCTATGGCAGAAACACTCCGGGGCGGCTTGTCACTGTGCTCTTCCGGCTTCGGCTATTTCAGCCACGATATCGGCGGATTCGAAGCAACCGCTTCTCCGGACGTATACAAGCGCTGGTGCGCATTTGGCCTGATGTCTACCCACAGCCGTCTCCATGGCTCTACCTCTTACCGTGTGCCGTGGAACTTTGATGAGGAATCCTGCGATGTACTGCGGTTCTTCACCAAGCTCAAGGGCAAGCTGATGCCGTATCTGTTTGCACAGGCAGTCAAGACCTCTTCCACCGGTGTGCCGATGATGCGCCCGATGGTAATGGAATTCCCCCAGGATATCGCCTGCCGCTATCTGGATCAGCAGTATATGCTGGGTGACAACCTGCTGTGTGCACCGGTATTCCGGGAAGACGGCGTTGCAAACTTCTACCTGCCGGAGGGCAAGTGGTATGATATCATTACCGGAAAGACCTATGAGGGCGGCAAGTATCACGCTGTGACCTGCACCTTTATGGAAATGCCGGTTCTGGCACGGCCGAATTCGATTGTTACCTTCGGTGCATTTGAAAATCAGTTTGAATATGACTATCTGAACGGCGCAGATGCAATGATCTGCAATCTGGAGGACGGCAAGTCCGCAGAGGCTTCGATCTATGATACCAAGGCAAATCTGGCGCTGACCCTCAAGGCAACCCGCAAGGGCAATGTGATTTCTGTAGAGAGCAGCGCAACGGACAAGACCTTTACGGTATCTGTTGCCGGCACAGACAAGAAGATCACCATGCAGGGCGGCAAGGGCGAAATCACCCTGTAAAGACCTGCCTTTACAAGCATGCACATGTGTCTTGTGAAGACAGATTCCAGGAAACCCCGGACTACAGCAGAAAGGCGGCGCTTTTGATGGAACGAGAAAGAACAAAAGACGGGCTGGAATATATCTGGACGGATAAAAAGCGGACTCTGTTCGGGCTGCCTTTGTCCTTTACCCGATATTATCTCACAGATACCCGATTTATTACCCGCACCGGTTTTTTGACGGTGGTAGAGGATGAACTGGATCTCTATCGGGTGAATGACAAAAAGATGGAACTTCCGCTGCTGCAGCGGTTGTTTGGCTGCGGTACTATTATTTTGTACAGCAAGGATGTGGATACTCCGGAAAAGGAGATTCGCGCCATTAAAAAGCCCCGGCAGGTGTCGGACCTGATCACTGCATGCATCAATGAGCAGCGGGATCGCTTTGGCATCCGCGGACGGGATATGATGGGGCCGGGCGGTCTTCCGCCGGAGTGCTGTGCAGAGGATCCTATGGAATAAATCGCCGTGTTTCGGCAAACCTTTGAAGAAATACGGAAAAGCTGTCAAAAATGCAGCCGGCAGATATAAAGGCGGCTCAGACCGCCGGATATCTGTGTGAGGTGGGCGTATTCCCATAAAAGGATATGCGGTTTGACGCAGTTTATGGGAACAGGCTCTGATCAGATTCGAATTTGTTTTGGATTTCTGTGCGGCAGCATAAGATGTCCGGAGCAGGTTCATAGAGAAAGGAGGTCCCCGGCATGCTTTCTTTTATCACAGAAAAGCAATCCTCGTGGGAAAAATTACAGGCGGAAACCCGTCCGATCTTTATCTACGGGATGGGCGACGGTGCAGAGAAGATCATGCGTGTCTTTCGGGAAAAGTCCATTCCCCTGGCTGGCATTTTTGCAAGCGATGACTTTGTGCGAGGCCATTCCTTTGCCGGTTATAAGGTACGGAAACTCTCAGAAATTGAGGAACAGGTGGAGGACTTTGTAATCGTCCTTGCCTTTGCGGCCGGATATCAGTCTCTGGTGGATAAAATCGTGGAGATTGGAAAGCGGCACACTCTGATTGTACCGGATGTACCGGTGGCAGGCGGCGGTCTGTTTACCTATGACTACTGTCTGGAGCATGCGGCAGAGCTGGAAGCGGTGTATGGTATGCTGGCGGATGATGAATCCCGCCGGGTGTATGCCAGCATCATTAACTTTAAGATCAGCGGCGACATTCGCTATCTGCTGGATGTTACAACGCCGAAGGCGGAGATTTATCGGAAGATTATTCGCCTGACGCCCAATGAAGTATACGTGGATTTGGGCGCATATAATGGGGATACCATTGCAGAGGTGCTCCAGTATACGCGGGGAAAGTACATCCGGATTTATGCCGTAGAGCCGGATCGGAAAAATTTCAAGAAGCTGTGCAAGTATCTGGACGGCATGCGCTATGTGAATGCCTATCATGCAGTGGCGTGGTGCAAGGATACGACTGTGCCCTTTTCTACGAAGGCTGGCCGTCAGTCGGCGGTGTCGGCTTTCGGACAGGAGATTGAGGCGCGCTCGGTAGACAGCATTCTGAAAGGCCGGCCGGCAACCATTATCAAAATGGACGTGGAGGGCTGTGAACGAGAGGCGCTCTGGGGTGCATCGCAGACCATTGCGCATTTTTCCCCCAAGCTCATGGTGTCACTGTATCACCGGAATGAGGATATTTTTGCACTGCCGCTGCTGATCCGGCGGCTGAATCCGGGGTATGATTTGTACATCCGGCATCAGCTGTATATCCCGGCCTGGGAAACCAATCTGTACGCAGTGCCTTCGCAGAAGCACTCTGTATCTTAACCCTTAAAATCGATTTTCCTGATAAGACGGCATGCTTTGCAAAAACGCGGAGCATGCCGTTTTTGGATGCACTTCTGGATTTTTTGCGCTTTTCAATCAAAAGAATCTCGGGTAAAATTGTGATATTAGCACTTTTTTGACAATATTTTCTGCAAAATAAGATCTGGATACTTTTGAAAATTTTGTTTTGCAAAAAACGCTTGACAGATTCCCGAAATCGTGGTATACTATATGAGTCGCATCGAGGTGTGGCTCAGTTTGGTAGAGCACTACGTTCGGGACGTAGGGGCCGCAAGTTCGAATCTTGTCACCTCGACCATAGAAAATGCACGTAGTTTCGGGAGCTTTCCCGTTGCTGCGTGTTTTGTTTTATCTGGGGGAAGCCTCAAATTTGTACGCCATTTGTGCGCCGTCTTTTCAAAAGCACACGAAAAAGCCGGACAGAATATAACAAGAAACCGCCGCCGAAGTTACAATACTTCGGGGCGGTTTTCATTTTATGCCTGCTCGTTGTCTTTCCATGTCATAAAATCCCGCAGCCACTGGGGCAGGCGGGCTTTTTTATCGTGCCTACTTCTCCACGATACACATTATAGTACAATAAAGCACTTGATTCAAGTGCGAAAATAGACAAAACAAGCACTAGAGACTTGTGCAAAATGCGGATTAACTGCACTGACTTCTTGTGCTATACTGAAATCAGCAAATGCGTCAGGCAGAAGAAAACCAAAACAGCTTTTCCTCAAGCATTGCCCTAGATTTATTCCAGTATTCTTAAAATATTTGGTGAAAAAGGATATTGCAAAAATGACAAAAATCGGTTATAATAAAAATAAGGCTGTAATGAGACGCGGTACGCCTTTACAGTCCGGCATAGAAGCTCCTTGGAAAAACAGGAATTTTTGTGCCGTGTAGACTGTATAGAAGGATTTTTTGACTGAACCGGAATCCGTACCGCCGGCCGGTATCGAAAGATGCGGCAGGGGAGCGGAAAGACGGAATCGAAAGGAAATATATTTCTGTGCCGCAAATGATTGAGGAGGATACAATGACAGACAAACAAACTGCAACTTTCCAGAAAGAAGAACTGAAACAGAAATTTGTAGATAAACTGCAGTTGGAATGCAGTGTTTCTCCGGATGAGGCATCCGACAAGCAGATTTATCAGGTGCTCTCTGCAATGATGGTAGAAAAGCTGAAGCATAAGCGGCAGCATTTCGTCAACAAGACACATTCTGTCGGCGGAAAGAGCGTTTACTACCTGTCCATGGAATTTCTGATGGGTCGTTCTCTGAAGACAACACTGTACAACCTGGAACTGGCCGATGACGTACGGGATATCCTGAAGGAATATCACATCAATCTGGACAATATCTTTGAGTGTGAACCGGATGCCGGCCTCGGAAACGGCGGTCTGGGTCGTCTGGCTGCCTGCTATCTGGACGCTATGGCAACACAGGAAATCCCGGCAAAGGGTCATTCCATCTGCTACGAATACGGTATTTTCAAGCAGATTCTGGAAGACGGCTGGCAGACAGAAAAGCCGGATAACTGGCTCCCCGGCGGCAGTGTATGGCTGGATCCGAAGCCGGATGAGGCAATCGAAGTACATTTTGAGGGAAATGTCCAGGAATACTGGCAGGATTCCTACCACTACCTGTCCCATGTGAATTACAACACTGTAATCGCAATTCCGTATGATATGTATGTTTCCGGTTATGGCAGCGAGGGTGTTTCTACCCTGCGTCTGTGGAAGGCACAGGCTCCCAGCTTTGATATGTCTGCATTTAATGAGGGTAACTATGAGCAGGCTCTGTCCCGGAACTCTATGGCAAATGCGATCTCCAAGGTGCTCTATCCGAATGATAACCACCTGGAAGGCAAGTCCCTGCGTCTGCGTCAGCAGTACTTCCTCTGCGCCGCAGCAATCGGCGATATCGTAAACCATCATATGAATGTATACGGCACCCTGGAAAATCTCCACGAAAAGGTTGCCATCCATATCAATGATACCCACCCCACCATGGCAATTCCGGAACTGATGCGTGTGCTGCTGGATGACTGCGGCTACACCTGGGAGCGCGCATGGCACATTGTAACAAACACCTTTGCTTATACTAACCACACCGTTATGGCAGAAGCACTGGAAAAGTGGGATGTAAATCTGGTAAAGCAGATCGTGCCGAGAATCTTCCAGATCATCGTAGAGATCAACAACCGGTACTGTGCCGGCCTGATGGAACGCAACGGCGGCGACAGCGCCAAGACCACACGGATGTCTATTATCAAGGACAACCAGATTCACATGGCAACCCTGTGCGTTATGGCTTCTCACAGCGTCAACGGCGTTTCCAAGCTGCACTCGGAAATCATCAAGGACAGCGTATTCCACGATGAATATCTGGATACACCGAACAAGTTCAAGAATGTGACCAACGGTATTGCTTACCGCAGATGGCTGTATCAGTCTAACCCCGGCCTGACACAGCTGCTCCGCAGCAAGATTGGTGACGGCTTCCTCAAGGACGGCAGCGAGCTGAAAAAGCTGGATGTCTTTGCAGAGGATAAGGCAGTTCTGGAACAGCTCCGGAAGATCAAGAAGGAAAACAAAGAGCGCTTTGCAAAGTTTGTCAAGAAAAAGAGCGGCATTGTTCTGGATACAGACAGCATCTTTGATGCACAGGTAAAGCGTCTGCATGAATATAAGCGTCAGCACCTGAATGTTATGCACATTCTGGCACAGTATAACGCACTGCTGGAAAATCCGGATATGGACTTCACACCGAAGACCTACATTTTTGCAGCAAAGGCTGCACCGGGCTACTATCTGGCAAAGCAGATCATTAAGATGATCTGGGCACTGTCAGAAGAAATCCGGAAGAATCCGCGAATTTCAGAAAAGCTGTCCGTTTATTTCCTGGAGAACTACTGTGTTACCATGTCTGAGCTGCTGATGCCGGCCTGCGATATTTCTGAGCAGATCTCTCTGGCAGGTACAGAGGCATCCGGTACCGGCAACATGAAGCTGATGCTGAACGGTGCGATCACACTGGGTACACTGGACGGCGCCAATATCGAAATCGGCGATGCAGTAGGCGCAGACAATATCCTGATCTTTGGTATGAAGACAGAGGAAGTAAATGCACTGAAGGCACAGGGCTATCATCCGGAACAGTATTATCACAACAACCCCATCATCAAGAGCTGTATCGACCGGATGTATGCCGGCATCAACGGCTGCAAGTTCAATGAAGTGGCAGATTCTCTGCGCACATTGGATCCGTATATGGTTCTGGCCGACTTCGACAGCTATTGTCAGGTACAGGAGCACAGCTCAGAGCTGTACCAGGACAAGGATGCATGGACCAAGATGTCTCTGCACAATATTGCAAACGCAGGTATCTTCTCTGCAGATCGTGCTGTAAACGAGTATGCAAAGGATATCTGGGGCATCAAGTAATTTTATCGAAATAAGGCCGCTGTGCGGCTGAGAGATACCCTGAAACGGAGCAGCTATTTTGAACTGCTCCGTTTTTGATAGAAAGGAGTTTTGGATAAGCATGTCCTATTTTTATAACAGCTGGGATCAGGACTATAAATTTCCCTTCGGTGCAATTCGCCGGAGTCAGAGCTGTCAGTTTACCATCCGGCTGCCGGAGGAAACACCGCTGGATTTCTCACCGGTGCTGGTGGTATTCCGTACCGGATTTAAAGAGCGCTTTCTCCCGATGAATGTGAAGGAGCGGGAAAACGGCTATGTGCTGTATACCACCACATTGATTCCGAAATACGCCGGGGTACACTATTACTATTTTTCCTACACCAGCAACGGTGTGCGGCATTACATCAAACGGGGCGATGCCTGTCACGGCGTGCTGGATCAGGGCGAAATGTTCCAGCTGACCGTATTCGGAAAGCACTATCAGACACCGAAATTCTTAAAGGGCGGCATCATGTACCAGATTTTTCCGGATCGGTTTTGCAGCAGCGGAAAGCAGCATGAGAACGTCCCTTCTGACCGTGTCATGCGCAATTGGGGAGAGCTGCCGTATTACAAGCCGGATCAAAACGGCCATGTGTGGAACAACGACTATTTCGGCGGCGACTTGGACGGCATCCGGAGCAAGCTGCCGTACCTGAAGGATCTGGGCGTTACCTGCATCTACCTGAACCCGATTTTCGAATCTCACGAGAACCATCGCTATAACACTGCCAATTACCGGAAGGTAGATCCGCTCCTGGGCACCAATGAGGACTTCCGCACCCTATGTGAGGAGGCAGAAACATACGGCATTTCCGTCATTCTGGACGGCGTATTTTCTCACACCGGCGCAGACAGTATCTATTTCAATAAATTCGGCCGGTATGACAATCTGGGTGCGTATCAGTCGGAACAAAGCCCGTACTATTCCTGGTATCATTTTTGGGGCAATAAGGAATATGAATCCTGGTGGGGCATTGACACACTGCCCAATGTCGATGAAAACAATCCCAGCTATACCAAGTATATCTGCGGAGAAGACGGCGTTCTGGACTATTGGATGAGCCTGGGCGCAGCCGGTTATCGTCTGGACGTAGCAGATGAACTGCCGGATGAATTCTTAGACCACCTGCGCACCTGTGTCAAGAAGTTCGGCGAAGAAAAAATTGTAATCGGCGAGGTCTGGGAGGATGCGTCCAATAAGGAAGCATACGGCGTAAAGCGCCGCTATCTCCTGGGCGATCAGCTGGACAGCGTGATGAACTATCCGTTCCGGGAGGCCATTATCGCCTATATCAAGGGCGAAGCTGCCACCACATTCCGGGATCGGATTATGGGCATTCTGGAAAATTATCCGAAGTGCACGGTGGACGTTCTCATGAACTTTGTTTCCACCCATGATATTGAGCGTGCCATTAACCGCTTTGGCGGCCAGCCCTGCGATGATAAGAGCAAGGACTGGATGGCCGGAAACGAGCTGTCACCGGAAGAATACAACCGGGGAAAGACCATGCTGAAAAATGCCATGGTACTGCAATTCTTCCTGCCGGGCGTGCCCAGCATCTACTATGGAGACGAGGTAGGACTCCAGGGCTGGAAGGATCCGTTTAACCGCCGGTGCTTCCCCTGGGGACAGGAGGACACCGACCTGCTGGAATATACCCGTCAGCTGGGGAAAATCCGCCGGGAACACGCCGTGTTTGCAGAGGGCGCCATTGAATTTCTGGTGCTGGAAGACCAGGTGGTGGGCTTCTCCCGCTATGATCTGGAAACCGGCGGCAGTGTCATTGTTTTGCTGAACCGCTGGGGTGAAACCGCAATGGTTTCTCTCCGGGACAAGTGCTTCGATCGCTATGCGTTCAGCACGGTAATCAGCGGTATCTGTGACGGTGATGCCATCATCCTGCCGGGCAACAGCTACGCAGTTATCAGCGCAGTGCGCCGAAAGACAACGGAAACTGTGGAATAAATCACAGAATATTTAAAAAAAAGCGGCCTTCGGGTCGCTTTTTTTGTTGGGAAATGCCCCCGAACTGGAAGAGGGTAAATTGTTGCCCCTGACAGAGGGGTTACTGTATAAACCTAATATAACAAGAAAAAATCCCATTCGCCCTCACCATCCCCAAAAAAATCTTTTCAATCCCGCTTGACAATTCCTGTGCAATCCTGTACAATAAAGATATGGAAAAGACTTTGGACAAAAATGGGAAATCCAGTCTTTCCGAAGAAAGGATTTATTTTAAGAAAGGATGATTTTTATGAAAACAAAGAAAATGTTAGGCTTCTTCACCGCTGCTATTATGGCAGCCGCCGCCCTGCCGGTTGTGTCTGTTGGCGCAGTTGATGCTGCTTTGCCGGGAGACGTAGACCAGGATGGTGTTATCACCGGCCATGATTCAGCTATGGTCAGCCGCGCACTGTATGAGGATCCGAGTACACTGACAGAGGAACAGAAGGCATTGGCGGATTATAACGGAGACGGCGTTGTCGATGAAACCGACCTGGAAGCAATTCATGCAAATGAAGTCTTTTCCATCGGAGATATCGGCATGATTGGCGGTGTCACCAGTGATATTCAGGCCGCCTATCGGGCGATTCTGTTGTATTCTGCGGAAAGCAGCGGCGCGGAGATTTCTGTTCAGGACGACGCAATTCCGCAGCCGATTGCAACAGATAAGGAAGCACATTTCATTGGCTATTCAGGAGACACAATGATTTGGGACGGTACTTATCTGAATGCACCGCAGGATGCTGCGCTGGCGCAGACCATCCGGGAACGGCATGAAATGGTAGAGAATATTTCTCTCCAGGAAAATGGAAAAATTGAACTTAGCACACTGCAATATCATCTGTTGGATGCCACCGGAGACGGAAAAGTGGATATCCAGGACGCTTATGTATTGCTTGGCTCTTATGCGAAATTCTATGTCTCCGGCGATCCGGCAGCAAAGTATTTCGCACCCGGCCGGTACGATCTGTACCCGGACGGCGTGAATGTAGACGTTGTATCGAAGGACTGCGTTGTAATTCGAGTTGCATCGTAATTCTTTCAAAATCATATGAAATAAATCATATCGCTGTGACATCGCAGCAGGAAAAAGCGGCCTTCGGGTCGCTTTTTTGTTGAAAAGGCTGCCCTTCTGCTCAAAGGCTCCCCTTTAGGGGAGCTGGCAGTGCGAAGCACTGACTGAGGGGTTATTACGCAGGCCTAATACA
>JABLTO010088976.1_pt1 | contig 24348 bp, 26 predicted proteins | sample 7160091 | NCBI WGS metagenome assembly JABLTO01 (sample SAMN14651225, study PRJNA627086) | human gut metagenome | isolation source: feces | host: Homo sapiens
CTCTTGTCCGTATTGACAAACAAACTCTTATGTTTTATAATATTCACAAAGAAACTTCGAGAGGTCAATATGAATCCCTTAACATCTAAAAATTGGATAAAAATTTATGGCAACTCAAATGTCAGTCAAGGCTTACAACTCAAAAGCAACAGCGGCGTTGACATTGAAGTGAGAGCCGCCTGCAAAGAGTTTTGCAAATGGCTGCGCAATGAGTTTTCGTTTCCTATCCGAGTGCCGATATATCTGAAATCCGCAGAAAGAATAAAGGCAACGGACGGAGACCTTGTCTGCGGAACGTTTTTTGAACCGAACGACCGATTTGTTGAACCTTATATAAGAATCGCAACGGGAGATTATGCGGAACTGCGTGAAAAATACGGCAGAGACGACGCGCTGGCAACTATTCTGCGTTCCTTTGCTCACGAAATCGTACACTATCTGCAATGGATAAACGGGTTTGAACAGACGGACACGGAAGCGGAACGGCAGGCAGAAAGATATTCAAAAGAGATTTTGAATATGTACGCAAAAACAAGAGAACATCCGTAAAAATTTTTCAAACTGTATTGCAAACTGTTTTTAATATGATATAATACCACCATAATAATACTGCCACCGGGCAGCGGAATGAAAAACATTCGTTTACACATCGTTAGGTCTTTGAAGATGTGTATGCAGGTGTTTTTTTGAGAAAAACAAGGGTAAAAATCAAAAGATTCATCAAAGGCTTTACACGTAGGGAGAAAGTGCTTTGGCGCGCATCCGTTTTTCTGTCGGTTGCGGCGTTCTGTCTGATTATTTTTCGCTGACTGCATCGATCATAGGTGAGACTTCGCTCATTCTGAATACAAAAGGCAAGTTTTGTCGAAATTTGCTATTATCACCACACACCGAGAACCGTTTTTTCGTTGTCAATCGGCACAAAACAAACGGTTCTCGGAGATAAAAAAACCGCGTTCCGCAGAAATTGTGACATAATTGCAAAACGTCAAAAAAAACTGTTGACAAATCAGTTAGCCTATGCTAATATATGGGTGTGGTTAGCGAGGGCTAATCAATTTTTAAGATGTATGGTTAGCGACTGCTAATCATTATTTTGAAAATCGGTGTTAGCCTCGGCTAATTAAAAGAGTGAGTATGGTTCCCTTTTAGGGAAAAAAGAGCAACCAGGGAGGTATCCAAATGCCGTTGACACTTGCGGAAGAAGGAGTAGAAAACATCATCAAACGCATAGGCGGTTCGCCTGAGGTCAAAAAACACCTTGAAAACCTCGGTTTTGTGGCGGGCGGCACGGTCACGGTCATCACGACCATGGCGGGCAACGTTATTGTGAATGTTAAAGAAGCGCGCGTTGCGATAAGCAAAGAAATGGCGCAGAAAATTCTCATCTGAATTTGCTTAATTAAATCTGAAAATAAAAAAAATTAAAAATAGAATCGGAGGTAAAGGGACATGAGAACTCTGAAAGAGGTAAAAGTCGGAGAAACCGTCAAAGTTGTCAAACTCCACGGTGAAGGCGCGGTTAAGCGCAGAATCATGGATATGGGCTTGACCAAAGGCACAGAAGTTCACGTTCGCAAAGTTGCGCCCCTCGGCGACCCCGTCGAAGTAACTGTTCGCGGCTACGAACTTTCTATCCGTAAAGCGGATGCCGAAATGATCGAGATAGCGTAAGCGAAACCAAAAGGAGTTTGAAACTCCGTTTTTTTTCAGTTCAAACGGTTAGCAAAGACTAATCGTAGAAGAGAGGAATTAAAATATGGATTTGAGAATTGCCCTTGCGGGTAACCCGAACAGCGGTAAAACAACGTTGTTCAACGCTCTGACCGGCTCGAACCAGTTTGTAGGTAACTGGCCGGGAGTAACGGTTGAGAAAAAGGAAGGTAAACTTAAAAAACATGACGGTGTTACGATAACCGACCTTCCCGGCATTTATTCCCTTTCCCCCTACACACTGGAGGAAGTTGTTGCAAGAAATTATCTTATCGGCGAACGTCCGGACGCGATTTTGAACATCGTTGACGGTACGAACCTCGAAAGAAACCTTTATCTGACGACCCAGCTGACCGAACTCGGCATTCCCGTTGTTGTGGCTATCAACATGATGGACGTTGTAAGAAAGAACGGCGACAAAATCAACATCGAGGAACTTTCGAGAGAACTCGGAGTTAAGATTGTTGAGATCTCCGCACTTAAAGGCGACGGCATAATGCAGGCGGCTGACGCGGCGATAGATGCGGCAAAGAACACCAAGACGCTTCCGATGAACATTTTCACGGGCGTGGTTGAACATACTCTGGCGCATATCGAAGAGGCTGCCGTACACAATATGCCGCAGGAACAACAGCGTTGGTACGCAATCAAGATTTTTGAGCGCGACGACAAGGTTCTTGCGCAGCTCAACCTTTCCGACGATATCAAAAACCATATCGAAGAAGACATCAAAGCGGCGGAAAAAGAACTTGATGACGACTCCGAGTCCATCATCACAAACGAGCGTTATGTCTTCATCGCTTCGCTCATAAAAAACTGTTACAAGAAAAAACACGTCGGCAAATTTTCCAGATCGGACAAAATCGACCGCGTTGTAACAAACCGCTGGCTCGGTCTTCCGATATTCGCACTTATCATGTTCCTTGTTTACTGGATAGCGATGGGTCCGTTCGGTTCCATGCTTACGGACTGGGCAAACGACGGCGTATTCGGCGACGGCTGGCACCTTTTCGGCATCGGTTCAAGCAAATATGAAGATGCGGCGGGCGAATATTCCGACGCAATGAACGCTTTGAAGGCTTTCGGCTTTGACATTGATACGGAAGCGGAAGATTTCGACGCAGGAAAAGTTCTTGCGGAAATCAAGGCGTTCAAACCTGAATCCGACAACGCAACAGCTACAGTTGAAGTCGAAGATGAGGAAACTCTCGCGACATCGGACATGACGGTTTATTATTCCGAAATTCCCAAAGATAAAGTTGACGATGAAGAGACCGTTCAGATGACATATCTTGACGCGGTGAAATACTTCACCGAAAGCAACGCCGAATTCGCGGAGCCCGACCCTGCCGATTACGGTGTTTGGGTAACGGGTATCCCCGTTCTTGTGGGCAACGGGCTTGAAGCAGCCAACGCTCCCGAGTGGCTGAGCGGACTTATCAACGACGGTATCGTTGCCGGCGTCGGCGCGGTTCTCGGTTTCGTTCCGCAGATGCTCATCCTGTTCCTGCTCCTTGCTTTCCTCGAAGCCTGCGGATATATGGCGCGTATCGCGTTCGTTCTTGACAGAATATTCCGCAAGTTCGGGCTTTCCGGCAAATCCTTCATTCCCATGCTTATCGGCACGGGCTGCGGCGTTCCGGGCATTATGGCGTCGAGAACGATCGAAAACGAACGTGACCGCCGTATGACAATTATGACGACCACATTTATCCCATGCGGCGCAAAAGTTCCGTTTATTTCGATGATAGCGGGCGCGATTTTCGGCGGCTCGGCATGGGTTGCAACAAGCGCGTATTTCATCGGTATGGCGGCGATAGTTGTTTCGGGCATCATGCTTAAAAAGACGAAGATGTTCGCAGGCGACCCCGCTCCGTTCGTAATGGAACTTCCCGCATACCACCTTCCGACAGTAGGCAACCTGCTCCGCAGCATGTGGGAGCGCGGCTGGTCCTTCATCAAGAAAGCCGGAACAATCATTCTTCTTTCGACCATCTTTGTTTGGTTCACCTCCCGCTTCGGTTGGGGCGCAGAGGGCTTCGGAATGCTTCCCGAAGACGAACTTCAGAACTCAATTCTCGGCTACATAGGCAGAGGTATCTGCTGGATCTTCGCACCTCTCGGCTGGGGTGAATGGCAGGCAACCGTTGCTTCCGTTACCGGTCTTGTTGCAAAAGAGAACATCGTCGGCACGATGGGCGTTCTTTACGGCGCAAGCGGAAACGTATATGCAACTCTTGCAGCGACCTTCTCCGGTATCGCAGGTTACAGTTTCCTTGTATTCAACCTTCTTTGCGCACCCTGCTTTGCGGCTATCGGCGCAATCAAGAGAGAAATGAACAGCCCGAAGTGGACTTGGTTCGCAATCGGTTATCAGTGCCTCTTCGCTTATGCGGTTTCGCTTATGATTTACCAGTTCGGTTCCATCTTCACCGGCAGCATCAATGTTATCGGTCTTATCGCGGCGGTTCTTGTTCTTGCGTTCATCGTTTACATGCTCTTCTTCAAGAAGTATCATGAAGCAACCACGCTTAACAAAAAAGTTAAGGTAAGCAAATAAAACAAATCTGAAAAGGAGTGACATATCATGTTGGCTTGGCTTTCGGAAAATCTTGCGACGATAATTATATGCGTTGTTTTGGCGGCGATCGTTGCGGCAATCATCGTGTACCTTGTCGAAAACAAGAAAAAAGGTAAGTCCTCCTGCGGCGGTAACTGCGGGCATTGCCCAATGGCGGGCAAATGCCACGAACACGCAGAAAATCACAAATAAACACTTGGGAGACGGGGGTGGCAAATCTTCGTCTCCCGCTTTTTAAGGCGGAGGTAAGCAATGGCTAACCGAAAAGGCAGCCTGACTGCCTCAAATATCAGATACCTTATTGCGATAAGAAAACTCTGCGAGGACGGAAACGGAACACGCTGCGTTCGAATCGCGGAGGTACTCGGGGTTTCAAAACCGAGCGTGCATACGATGATAAATTCGCTGAAAGAACTTGACCTTGTCCGAAAGGACAGATACGGCGAAGTTTTTTTCACGGAAGAAGGCAGTCGTCTCGCAAACATTTACACAGAGTATTATGAGACCGTCAGAAGACGGATAGCGGAGTTCTTTCCGAACAATGAAGCGGCAAACGCCGCAACCTGCGCGGTTTTGGCGGAGGTAGGACAGGATGGACTCGAAAATATGATAAGTAAATCGGAAATGAGCGATTAAGGAGAATTTTTTATGGCTATTGTGGAATTCAAAGATGTCAGCCGTGTTTACACGAGCGGAGACCACGAGCTGAAAGCGCTTGACGGAGTGAATATGTCTCTTGAAGAGGGCAAGTTCATTGTTGTTCTCGGACCGAGCGGCGCGGGCAAAAGCACGCTGCTGAATCTTCTCGGCGGACTTGACAGCCCGACAAGCGGAAAAATATATGTCGAGGGACAGGATATATCCACCCTGTCCGAAGACGAACTTGCGGATTACAGAGCGGCAAAAGTCGGATTTGTTTTTCAGTTTTACAACCTCGTTCCGACACTGACCGTTCACGAAAACGTTGCGTTGGTAAAAGAGATCGCGCCGAACGCGCTCTCCGCAACAAAAATGATTGAAGAAGTCGGACTTTCCGACCATTTGAAAAACTTCCCTGCCGAACTCTCGGGCGGCGAACAGCAGAGGGTCTCTATTGCGCGTGCACTTGCAAAAAACCCAAAAATTCTGCTTTGCGACGAGCCGACGGGTGCGCTTGACTCCGAAACAGGTGTTCTTGTGCTGAAACTGCTTCTCAAAATGGCAAGGGATTACGGAAAAACAATAGTGATAGTTACACACAACCAAAACATCGCAAAAATGGCGGATGTCGTTTTGCGAGTAAAGAACGGAAAAATCGTTTCCTGTGAAGAGCAGGCTTCCCCCGCATCGGCGGACGAAATAGACTGGTAAGGGGTGGAGATGATGTTATTCCGTAAATTGTGGAGAACGATGGGACTTTACAAAGCCCAGTTCATTTCCATGATAATCATGATAGCCCTCGGTATCGGAATCTTTGTGGGATTCAATATGGAATGGGTCAGCATTGATGTCAACACCTCTTCTTTTTTCGAAAAAACGAACTTTGCGGATTTCAGAATAGTTTCCGACAGCGGTTTTTCGGAGGACGACCTGAACAAAGTCAAAGATATTGACGGCGTAAGCGACGTTTCCCGTTTTTTGAGCGTCAACGCGGATGTTGAAGGTCAAAACGGAGATACCGTGGCGCTGACCGTTACCGAAAACAAAAACGTTTCGAAGCCCTATCTCATTTCGGGCAAAGAATACGATGCAAAAAGCGAAAACGGCGTTTGGCTTTCGGACAAATACGCCGCAGCAAACGGTTTTGAACTCGGCGACGACATAACGTTCAAATACAAAACGATAGAAATTTCGGGCAAGGTGGAGGGCCTTATAAAAGCAAGCGAATATCTCGTTTGCGTGCGCGACTCATCACAACTTATGCCCGATTACAATACTCACGGGTTTGCATATATCTCCCCCGTTATGTACGAAAAAGCGGCAAAGATGGCGTTTTATCCGCAGATAAACATTATATCTTCCCTTTCGAAAAAAGAAATGGCGGAAAAGATAGACGCTGCGCTTGACAAGACGCTTCTTGTGCTGTCCAAAGACGAGAACTCCTCTTATGCGGCGCAGCAGGGCGAAGCGGAAGAGGGCAAAACCATGGGTTCCGTTATGCCCGTTCTGTTTTTGCTGATTGCCGTGCTGACGATGGTTACCACGATGCACCGTCTGACGGCGAAAGAAAAGACGCAGATAGGCACACTCAAAGCGCTCGGATTCAAGGATAAGAGGATTTTGAGACATTATACCTCGTATGCGTTTATGATAGGTATAATCGGTTCTGCTCTCGGTATAGGTCTCGGATATTTCGTGGCATGGTTTTTGATGAATCCGAACGGCTCGATGGGAACATATCTCGATATGCCCGAATGGAAACTCGGTATTCCGTGGTTCTGTTATATAATTCTTGCCGCAATAATCGTGCTGCTGACGCTTATCGGATTCCTTTCGGTCAAGCAGATGCTTCACGGTACACCCGCAGACGCATTGAGACCGTATACGCCGAAAAAGGTCAAAAATCTGCTGGTAGAGAAAACAAAATGGTTCCACCGCCTTTCTTTCGGAACACGTTGGAATCTGCGCGACACCATGCGCCACAAGTCGAGAACGGCGATGAGCCTTATCGGTATAATCGGCTGTACACTGCTCATAGTAGGCTCGCTCGGAATGAGAGACACCATGACGGCATTTCTCGATATGTATTACAACGATGCGACAAACTATTCGTCAAGAATTTACGTTTCGGAAGACGCAACGGACGAACAGATACAGGAACTCATCAAAAAGTATGACGGCGACTGGTCAGCGTCCGTCAGCGTACAACTCGACGAAAAGGCAATTTCGCTTGACGTATACGAACTGACGACAAACAAAGTTCGCTTCCCTTCCGCAGAGACAAAGGACTTTGAAAACATAGGCGACGACGGCGCGTATATATGCAAGAGACTTTCGGACGAATTTAATCTGAAAAAAGGCGATACCGTTACGATAAGCCCCTACGGTTCGGACGACGAATACACGCTCAAAATCAGCGGAATAATCCGTTCGGTTTCGGAAAATATCGTTATCAGCCCGAAGTATGCGGAAAAGTTAGGACTTGACGTCAAAGCCGATTCGATTTACACATCGACCGAAAAAGCCGATATAAAAGCGGAAAGCGCGATAAAGAGCGTGCAGTCAAAGCAGATGATAATAGACTCTTTTGACACTTTCAACGAAATTATGAATATGATGGTAGCGGTTCTCATCGTTGCCGCAACGGTGCTCGGCATCGTGGTACTTTACAACCTCGGCGTTATGAGTTACACGGAACGTTACCGCGAAATGGCAACGCTGAAAGTTGTCGGCTTCCGCAACAGAAAGATAGGAAAACTGCTTATAAGCCAAAATATGTGGGTAACCGTTATCGGCGTTATCGTCGGTATTCCGGCAGGCATAGGAACATTGAGTTTCCTTGTAACACAGTTGGCGTCCGAGTATGAGATGAGAATAAGCGTAAGCGTGCTTTCGATTGCGGTAAGCGCCGTGCTGACATTCGCGGTTTCCCTGCTCGTCAGCCTGATGGTTGCAAGAAAGAACAAAAAGATAGATATGGTCGAAGCGCTCAAAGGCGCAGAATAATAAGGAGGCTGTTTTATGATGATCAAAACAACGGTTAACATTAACGGAATGGCTTGCGGAATGTGTGAAGCACACGTCAACGACTGTATAAGAAGAGAATTTTCCGTTAAAAGGGTCAATTCTTCGCACAAAAAAGGCGTTTGCGAAATCATCTCGGAAATGCCGCTCGATGAACAGAAGCTCAGAAGAGCGATAACGGACACGGGATACGAAGTTGTCTCGGTCGCTTCTGAACCCTACGTAAAAAAAGGACTGTTTTCGAGATAATCGGTAGTATCCGATACTAAACCTGTTCGAACGGCGGAACAGGAAACGCAAGATCTTCGACGGCAGCTGCCGATGCTTGCCGAACTGCAATATCCTGCGTTTCCGTTCCGTCTGTCGATATATTTTCGGGGAGAAAAACATGGACGAAATTTACTGCTCCGGCGAAGTCTGTCCTTCGAAAGAAAGGAGTTCGGGACATCGGGCAACGGAGCGCGAAAGAGTTATCTACGGCGAACGTGTCGAGATAGTTTCACGCGACAGCGACAAAACTGTTTACAGAATAAAAGAAAGCGACGGGGACGTTGTTATGACGTCTTATCGTGTATTTGACGGAATTGACCTGATATACAACGACGTGCACACGCAGAACTGCGTGGTGGAAAGAAACGACGTCGGAAACATATTGCAGATAAACCATTGCCGTGAAGGCAGAATAGAATGTTCGTTCAACAAAAACGAATTTCTTTATCTCGGTCCCGGCGATATGTCCGTAAGCTGCAAGGAAGATGCGGGACACGATTCGTTCTTTCCCACGGGACATTATCACGGAATCACCGTTATGATAGACGTTGAAAAAGCACCCGAATGTCTTTCATGTTTTCTTGACGACGTAAACGTCAGTCCTGCGGCTCTTGTCCGCAAATTCTGCGGAGACAACGGCTTTTTTGTCGCAAGGTCCGCGGAATGTTTTGAACATATTTTTTCAGAGTTATACTCTGTCCGTGACGATATTAAAAAAGGATATTTCAAAGTCAAAGTTCTTGAACTGCTGCTGTTTTTGAGCGCGATGGACGAAACCGAAACAGAAGAAAGCAGCAGAAGATGTACTGCATCGCAGGTATTGCTTGCGAAAAAAGCGTGCGCTTACATAGCAACAAAACTCGGCGAAAGACTGACGATAGAACAACTTGCGGAAAAATTCCACGTCTCCCCCACCCAACTCAAAACCTGTTATAAACGTGTCTACGGAGTTTCCGTTTACTCTTATATCAGAACGCAAAAAATGCTTGCGGCGGAAAGGCTGCTCAAAACAACCGATGAGACAGTGCTTGCCATTGCAAACAGATTCGGTTATGACAACGGCTCGAAATTTGCAAAAGCGTTCAGAGATGTTATAGGTGTCAGTCCCAGTGAGTACAGGCTGAAAGAAAACTATTAGTGGGATAAAAATGCCCGGAGCGCAAAAAACACGCCATACGCTCATTCTGAATATTTTTTCCAATCCCAGATAATGGATATAATAAATGCCCGGAGCGCAGCAATGTGAAAAACAGAAAATACAAAACCGCCGTCCGTTCGGAGCCGATATAAACCCGATTGGAGCGGACGGAGGGCGGTTTTTAATGTATACTGAACTCAGAAAACGCGAGGGCGTTTTATTTTTAAGACAGCCAGTTAGCAACGGCTAACCGTAAAAAGAAAACTGCCGCATAAGCGGCTGATTTTCAGAAACCGCGATTAGCGACCGCTAACCGAATTTCAAAGGAGATGAAAAAATGAGTGTCGTAATAGTAGGCGGAAACGAAAGAATGGAACGCCAATACAAAGATATTTGCGAGCAGTACAATTATGACGTTAAGGTTCTGACAAAAATGACGGGGACATCTTTCAAATCCAAAATAGGAAGACCCGATCTGCTTGTGCTTTTCACAAGCACGATGTCACACAAAATGGTAAAAAGCGCGCTTTCCGAAACAAAAGGACTCGGAACGGTCATCGCGCGTTGTCATTCAAGTTCGATGACGGCGCTTAAAGGGATTCTTGACACCCATTCCTCCGGAGGAAACGTATGTTTGAGCAAATGATTATCGAACAAGGGGCTCCTACCCTTGCGGGATTGAAAACGGCGAACCTGTTCCCTTGCAGATTTGTTTGCAAAAAACGTTTATGGGCAAATATCCGAGAATTTAACAGAACGCTTTCACACAAAGGAATAAGACTGATACCCGTAAGGATAGGTGAAAATTCGGCGCTCCTTTATCTTTACCGTCCGTCAAAACTCGAACGAGACCTGCAAAACGAACTTGCGGCGCAGTTGTTGCAGAGATTCGGATATAAAGATTTGACGCCGTGCGGCTGTATCACGGAACTGATAAAACGTCTCAAAGATAACGGTGAATTTCCGCATGAAATAGGGCTTTTTCTCGGTTATCCGCCCGAAGACGTCGAAGGCTTTGTAGAAAACGGCGGCGCGTGCTGCAAATGCGTGGGCTGTTGGAAAGTTTACGGCGACGAATGTCTGGCGAAGAAGAAATTCGCAAATTTCAAAAAATGCTCCCGCGTATATTCGGAGCAATTCTCAAAGGGTAAATCAATCGAGCGGTTGACCGTTGCGGTTTGATATAAAATGAAAGGTTGGTAGTAAAAGATGAGTAAAGTTGCAATAGTTTATTGGAGCGGAACGGGAAACACGGAGGCAATGGCTGCGGCGGTTGCCGAAGGCGTCAAATCAAAAGGTGCGGACGCTTCCCTTTTGACCGCAGGAGAATTCAACGCAGCGGTTGCGGAATATGATGCGATTGCATTCGGCTGCCCGGCTATGGGAGCGGAGGTTCTCGAAGAAGATGAATTCGATCCCATGTTCACCGCTTGCGAAGCCGCATTGAGCGGTAAAAAACTTGCGCTCTTCGGCTCTTACGGCTGGGGCGACGGTGAATGGATGCGTTCTTGGGAAGACAGATGCAAATCGGACGGAGCGGTGCTTGCGTGCGACAGCGTTATCTGCAACGAAGCGCCCGATGAATTGGCGCTGGATGAGTGCAAGGCACTCGGGGCTGCGCTTGCGTAAAAAACAGTTAAAATACTTCAAAAAAAGGCAAAGTTTGCAATGACTTTGCCTTTTTTGTCCGAACGGAGCCTAACTCCGTTTAAACGGAGCGGAAAAGACAAGCGAAAAGTGCTATTATAACAGCGAAAACAATGTGGTTCGGAACTATCCGAACAAAAAGGAGGTAACCGATTTGAAAAAGAAATCGGACTTGCAAAAACTTTTGGATTATGCGGGCAATTTCAGATGGCTGACATATGCATCATGGGTGCTGTCGGTCACCAGTGCCCTTTTGGCGCTTGTCCCGTTTATTTATATCTGGAAGATAATAAAAGAAGTTCTTGACGTCGCTCCGAATTACGAAAATGCGACATCACTCACACACAACGGCATTATGGCGGTCGTCTTTGCCGTCGGAGCCATGCTCGTCTATATCGGCGCGCTTATGTGTTCGCATATTGCGGCATTCAGAGTTCAGGCAAACATACGCAAAGACGCAATGCACCATATCGCAACGCTTCCGCTCGGATTTATGGACGGTATCGGAAGCGGCAAAATGAGAAAGACCGTCAATGAAGCAAGCGCCGCAACCGAAACGTATCTGGCGCACCAACTGCCCGACTCGGCGGGAGCGATGGCAACGCCCGTAGGACTTATAGCATTACTTCTTTTCTTTGATTGGCGATTGGGGCTTTTAAGCCTTGTTCCCGTGGTTCTGGCATTTTTGATAATGTCCTCAATGACGGGTTCAAAAATGAAAAAGAAAATGGAAGAGTATCAGAACGCGCTCGACAATATGTCAAACGAAGCGGTTGAATATGTGCGCGGAATACCCGTTGTCAAAACATTCGGGCAATCGGTCTTTTCTTTTAAGAAATTCAAAGGCTCAATAGACGAATACGAAAAATGGGTCATGTCTTACACCAAAGACCTCATGCTCCCGATGATGGGTTATACAACGATAATCAACGCGGTTTTCGCGGTTCTTATCGCGGCGGCGATGATATTCACATCTTCGGGCGTAACGGCATCTTTTCTCGTTGACTTGCTGTTCTATATCATAGTAACTCCCGTAATAACGGTAACGCTCACGAAAATAATGTTTTCAAGCGAAAACAAAATGATAGTTGCAGACGCCATGAAAAGAATCGAATCCGTTTTGGGTATGAAACCGCTTGAAGAGACAAAAACACAGAAGCACCCGAAAGACAACTCAATAAAACTCTCGGGAGTAAAATTCAAGTATGCGGAAGCGACGGAGAACGCCATAAACGGCGTAGATCTGACGGTCGATTCGGGAGAACATATCGCGCTCGTAGGTCCCTCGGGCGGCGGTAAAACAACGCTTGCAAGCCTTATCGCGCGATTTTGGGACACCACCGAGGGACAGATAATGATAGGCGGAGTAGATGTGCGCGATATTCCGAAAAAAGAACTTTCGGAGACCGTTTCTTTCGTTTTTCAGGACGCAAGACTTCTTAAAATGTCCGTACTTGATAACGTAAGGCTTTCAAAGCCGAACGCTACAAAAGAAGAAGTGTTAAAGGCGCTGCATGACGCACAATGCGACGATATAGCAGAAAAACTGCCGAACGGCATTGACACCGTCATCGGAGCAAAAGGCGCTTACCTTTCGGGCGGCGAACAGCAGAGAATATCCATTGCGCGGGTAATGCTGAAAAATTCGCCGATACTCATTCTTGACGAGGCGACCGCATTTGCCGACCCCGACAACGAAACAAAGGTTCAGGAAGCGTTTTCCGCAATGTCGAAAGGCAAAACGGTCATCATGATAGCGCACAGACTTTCAACGGTCACGAATGCGGACAGAATATACGTTCTCGAAAACGGCAAAGTCGCGGAAAGCGGAACGCATGACACATTGACAAAATCCGACGGACTTTATGCTAAAATGTGGGACGAATACAACCGTTCCGCAAATTGGAAAGTAGGTGTTCGCAATGATTAAATTGCTTAGTAAAAAATTCGCGCTTTCCGAAAAAGGCGCACGCGATATGATAAAAGCCTTTGTCGCGAATACAGTTTACGACATAGTGCTGATGTTTCCCGTGGCGTTGCTTTACTTTATGGTCAGAGACCTCTTAAACGGAGGAATGAACGAAAACAGAACGTTCTATATCTGCGGAATAATCGCCTGCCTCGCGCTCATTTTCGTGGCAACGTATTTCCAATATAAATCCAACTTCTTCGCAACATACAAAGAAAGCGGTGTCAGAAGAATAGCTCTTGCCGAAAAATTGAGAAAGATTCCCCTTTCGTTCTTCGGCAAAAAAGACTTGTCAGACCTGACAAGCACGATAATGGCGGACTGCGCAACGATTGAAACGGCGTCTTCGCATTGGATACCCGAACTTGTCGGTTCGCTTATATCGACAACAATTATAGCAATCAGTCTGTTTTTCTTTGATTGGAGAATGGCGCTTGCCGCGCTCTGGGTGCTCCCCATATCTTTCTGCATCGTTATCTTTTCCGCAAAAATACAGAATGCGCTCGGCAGAAAATCCATGAAAGCGAAAATGGCTTGCGCGGACGGCATTCAGGAGTGTCTCGAATCCATACGCGACCTGCGTTCAAACAACGCCGAGGGCGAATATCTTGCGGGACTTGATAAAAAGATAAACGCAGTCGAAAAAAGAGCGATAAAATCGGAACTCGGAACTGCGCTTTTCGTTTCGTCCTCGCAGATGATACTCAAATTCGGGATAGCGACTGTAGCACTTGTAGGCGGTATTCTTTTGGCAAACGGTTCTCTCGACGTGCTGACTTTCTTTATGTTCCTTCTTCTTGTTTCGAGACTTTACGACCCGATGACGATGTCGCTGCAAAACCTTGCGGCGATAATATCCTCAAAGATTCAATGCGAACGAATGAACGAAATTCTCGAACACCCGATACAGGAGGGTTCGGAAACGCTGACAAATAACGGCTGCGACATCGTTTTTGACCATGTGGGCTTTGCTTACAACAAAAACGAACAGGTACTCCGCGACGTTTCTTTCACCGCAAAACAGGGAGAAGTCACGGCGCTTATCGGACCTTCTGGCGGCGGCAAAACGACCGTTTCCCGCCTTGCGGCACGTTTCTGGGATATAGACAAAGGCAGAATAACCGTGGGCGGTATGGACGTTTCGAAAACCGATCCCGAAACGCTGATGGGGCTTTATTCAATCGTGTTCCAGGATGTGACCCTCTTCAACAACACGGTGCTTGAAAATATTCGAATAGGCAGACCGAACGCGACAGATGAAGAAGTCATAGCCGCGGCAAAACTTGCGCATTGCGATGAATTTGCCGAAAAACTTCCCGATAAATGGAACTCGCAGATAGGTGAAAACGGCTGTGAACTCTCGGGCGGCGAACGTCAGCGAATATCAATTGCGCGTGCCTTTCTCAAAGATGCGCCGATAATATTGCTTGATGAAGCGACGGCGTCCCTCGACGTAGAAAACGAAACACTTATACAGGAGTCTCTCTTACGTCTGATAAAAGACAAGACCGTGCTTGTTATCGCGCACCGTATGCGCACCGTTGCGGGTGCGGATAAGATAGTCGTGCTTGCGGACGGCACAGTGGCGCAGCAGGGCTCACCAAAAGAACTTGAAAAAGAAGACGGCATTTACAGCCGCATGGCAAACGCGCAGCGCGTTTCCGCCGAATGGAAGATGTAAAACCTTTTCATATAAAAAATCGGAACCGTATGGTCGGTTCCGATTTTTTGTTTGCGTTGACCTAACGGAAATACCCTCAGAAACATTCAAATAAAAATATATTGCTTTAATGTATTGCTTTTTTTTAATAATTATGATATAATTATTTCAAGGAGCTATGCATTTTAATTCAAAAAATATTATATCAGAAAAACAGGAGGTCTAAAATGGCAAACGAACTTTCTTCGCAAACCCGCTTAACCAACAGATTTCTGAAAAACATCGAGCAATGGAATGAACGGGAGGTCAACGACTATAAACGCAAAGTCGGATTTGAACTGACCGAAGCATGGACGGAAGCAATCATCGTTTTTGCGCTTATGTTCACGGTTCTCGGCTATGCATGGGCTTTTATCGCAACTACCCTTCCGAAGTCGATGAAGGACACAACAAAAGGCTGTATTGCTATCGCGATTTATCTGTTGTTCACATTGATCGCGGCAAGCATAATGTCCAAAAAAAACCTGAAAAAATTTGTGAGCGCTAACCGCGGCGAGGTAGGGCACAAAGGTGAACCGTATCATAAGAGAGTTATCGCTATGATTCCCGTGTCGCTTTTAATAGGCGTCGGCATAAATGTCGCGCTGTGGATATTTGTCATTAAGGATTTTAACAATATGACAACCGACGAACTCGGTGTGGTTCAACCGCTTGTATGTGCGGCGCTTTATCCATTCTTTTATTACCTTTCAACATCACGGCACCTCGCGAAACTTCAAAGAAGGGCTTGTCCGGTTTGCGGACGTTTTGACAGCGTGGTGACAGAAAACATTGCAAGATACGGCAAAAAGAGAGAGGGTATGGAACACGTCACCAAAACGCAGACAAAAAAAGTCGGAGAAGAAAGAACAGTAGCCAGATATGCCGACGGGCGCACGCAGATAATATCTTCAAAGCCGATATACGCAACCGTTGTGGTTGACGAATACGATATGGAATACGGAACCGTGATGAGCGACTATATGACATATTGCAAACATTGCAGTTACATTAAAGAAGGCACACGCGAACAGTCGTATTCGACAAGAGTCAATTGAGGAGGGAAAGAAAATGAAAGAAGAAAAAGTATTGTTTCAATCCCCTGCAAATGCCGAAGCCGTTCAAATCAAAAGAGAAAGAATGGAACGATTCGGCTGGATACTTGAAAACAGCGAATATGACCAAGACAGAAACCTGACAAGGCTTTTCTACACAAGAGATTTGTCCATACCCGAAAACCAACAGAAAAAGGAACTTGAAGAAGAAGCGGAAGATGCGTTCTTGGCACAAAAGTTCGCAGAAAACAATATCTCGTACTGCGAATACAGAAAAAACGCGACAAAAAAACCGCATTCGCATAAGGCTGTGATTATAATTATGATAATCGCTATGCTTTTCTGCGCGGGTCTTGTTTATCTTTTCCGTTTTACAGACATTCTGACATACAACAAATTCGAAACGGAAGCGGAACTTGAAAATTTCAAACAGACTTTTGTATATGAATTTCCCGAAGGCAAAACCCTGTTCGGAAAAACCGGGTTTTCGTATACGGAACTCATGAACTTTCTGACGCTTGCGCTCGGCGGCATAGCGGCAATTTGCCTTGCCGTCATACTCATTATGGCAAGAAGCACGCGAAAGAACAAATTGATACAACGCTCGGAATATCAATATCTTATCGGTCGTCAGGCATATTTTGAAGAACTCGCGTGCGAAATGGAAAATTTCTCTCGGGAACTTAACGAGACAATGGACCTTGCCCGCGAAGAGTAAAAGACTTAGCATATACAAAAACGCTTCCCTGCCGGGAAGCGTTTTTGTATACTCAAATATTTAATTTCAAACAAAAATCATACCGAGCGTTCCCGCAACAATCAAAAGAAGCCCTATTGTGGATTTCAGCGTCAGTTTTTCGCGGAAAACCATATAAGAAAAAGCGACGGTAACAAGAATGCTGAGTTTGTCGATAGGAACGACAATCGACGCAAGACCGTCTTTAAGCGCTTTGTAATAGCAAAGCCACGAACCGCCCGTCGCAAGTCCGGAAAGACAGATAAAACCGAGTTCTTTTTTCGGTATCGTTTTGAGTTGCGAACCTTTTTTCGTAACCAAAACCATACCCCACGCGGCAAGCAGCACAACTGCGGTGCGCACGGTCGTCCCGAGATTTGACTCAACGTTTTCGATACCGACTTTTCCGAGAATGGAAGTCAGCGCGGCAAATACAGCCGAAAGTGCCGCGTAAATAAGCCAAGCGCGGCTCTTTGCGCCACCCGTGCGGGCTTTCTTCTCTATCATCAGATATGTTCCGACTGCGATGCCGACAACGCAGAGCCAGCCGAGCCATGACACGGGTTCGCGCAGAAAAACCGCGGCAAAAATTATCGTTAAAACCGTACTTGATTTATCTATCGGAACAACCTTGTTGACGTCTCCGAGCTGCAACGCTTTGAAATAGCACAGCCACGAACCGCCCGTCGCAAGTCCCGAAAGGACGAGAAATATCCACGATTTCGGAGATATTGAGGTTATCTGCCCAGTTGAGCCGACGATAAGCGTCATACAGAACGCCATTATCAAAACTACGACAGTTCGTATCGCTGTTGCAACGGTCGAATCGGTTTTCCGTATGCCGCACTTTGCAAGTATGGATGTAAGTCCTGCGAACAGCGCGGAAAGAAACGCAAGAACTATCCACATAAAAAGTCGCCTCTTTATTTATTCATATATACGTCAACGCCGCGTTTAAGTCTTTCGAGACCGTCAAGGACACGGCTTCTCGGGCAAGCGACGTTCATTCTCAAAAAGTATTCTCCGCCGCTGCCGTATTGCGCTCCGTTTGAAAGAAAAAGTCCTGTTTCTTTTCGCAGAAACCTTGCAAAATCCACGGAATTGCAGCCGACAGAAGAAATATCAATCCACAAAAGATATGTCGCTTCCGAGGAAACAACTTTCAATGCGGGAATTTTATTCGAAATAAATTCGCGAACGGTCTTTTTGTTTTCGAAAAGATACTTTCGCAATTCGTCGAGCCATTCCCCGCCGCCGTTGAATGCGGCAACTGCGGCACAAACCGCAAATGCGTTCGGTTCGGCGACCTCGTCGGTATTAAGCCCGCGCCAAACTTTATGGCGCAGAACGGGATCGGGAACGCTGACAGCCGCCGTCTGAATCCCCGCGATATTAAAGGTTTTCGTCGGCGCGATGCAAGTCACGCTTATTTCGCGGCAAGTCTCATTTACGGAAGCAAACGGGATATATTCTTTTCCCGGGTCGGTCAGGTCGCAATGAATCTCGTCCGATACAACGGTGACATTATGCTTTTTGCAAAGTTTCCCTATCCGTTCAAGTTCTTCACGGCTCCAAATTTTTCCGACGGGATTGTGCGGATTGCAAAGAATCATAAGCGACGCCTGCGGGTCTGAAAGTTTTTCTTCAAGCGCTTCAAAATCGCACGAATACACACCGTTTTCATAGCGCAGCGGACTTTCGGAAACCTGCCTGCCGTTATTTAGAATACTGTTGAAAAATATATTGTAAACAGGCGTTTGTATAACGACCTTTTCAGCGGGAGTAGTCAGTTTGCGTACTATCGAAGATATTGCGGGAACAACGCCCGTACAAAAGATGAGCCAATCTTTTTGAAGCTCAAAAGAATGGCGGTTTTTCCACCAATGGCCGTAAGCGCGATACCATTCGTCAGTCACGTCTCCGTAGCCGAAAATACCGTGAGCGGCGCGATCTTCAATGGCTTTCAATACAGACGGCGCGGTTTTGAAATCCATATCGGCGACCCACATCGGCAGCTCGCCGTCCGCCACGTCCCATTTTATCGAATCGGTGCATTTTCTGTCGATTATTTCATCAAAATCGTATTTCATTTTCTCTACCTAATTTTCGGCTTTGTCCGACGTCTTTACAATGTCGGAGCATACGATAGTCGTTTTTGTCGGGTCAACACGGTCTTTCTCTATGATAAGTTCCTCTATCCTGTCCGCAACTATTCTGCCCGACAACGGATTGAACACGCTGGTTATGTCGCCCTTTACCGTCGCATTTATATCAGTCGAATACTCAAACGCCAAAGTCGTATTAAGCAGTTTGCAGTCCTTCATAACAAGTTTGTCGATATAACAAAGCCCTTGCAGACTTTCTATCGTACAGTTTACAAGCGTCAGATTTTCGGCATTCCAGCCAAGATATTCGCCCGAAATGAAAGAGTCGTAAACCGTAACGTTCTTACTGTTCCAAAAAGCGTCTTTTGAAAGCAGTTTGGAGTTTTTGACAACAACGTTTTCAACCCCGTCAAACGAATAGTTTCCGTAAAGCGTCAAACCGTCAATCAGCATGTTTTTGCTGTTCATCGCAAAATAATCGCCTTTTGCGCTGACATTCGCAACCGCTACATTATCGCAATTCCAAAGCGTCTCCGCAGCATTGGGGAAAGACACGTTTTCAAGCGTCACGCCGTTGCATCTGCGGAAATTTTTCGGAGCCTCTATCGCGCAGTTTTTGACGGAGATATTATTCGTATACCAAACGCCCGCCCGTCCCATTTCAAACCATGTCGAGTCCTCCACGGTAACGTTTTCCGCATACCAAAGCGGATACTTCCACTTGAACATACTGCCGTAAAGTTCAATATTCTTGCTTTCTTTAAGCGGGGATTCTCCCACGTCGAATATGGTATCTTTTATGATAAGATCATGCTCCCCGAACAACGGGCGTTCGCCCGAATATACGGCAGCAACGATCTCTCTTTTTTCACTCATGTTTTTTACCTCGTCTCTTGCCTCGGATGTCGGGAAAACATTCCCATACAGATTTATTATAGCATAAAAATTGTTAAATAACAAATACATATATGCAATATTTATATATGAATTCGTTCAAATTCACTTACTTTTCAGTTACACGGTTGACATTTGCCGCCGATTTTGCTATAATATAAAAGATATTGGATACATCTTATAAACGATACTCTCTCAAATTTCTTTATAAACGTATTTCGATATTGCAATTTCCAAAAACAAACATTTTATCGGGGTGTGGCGCAGCTGGTAGCGCGCGACATTTGGGATGTTGAGGCCGCAGGTTCGAGCCCTGTCACTCCGACCACATACGAATAATCCGAACATTCTCTTACTTAGAGAAGCGTCCGGGTTATTTGTTTTATTTGAGTATCAAAACTTTAATGGCAATAAATCATAACCACCGGTAGAACCGGTGGTTATGATTTATTCCTATTCGAAATAGGGTTTAGTTCTGTCACAAGTGAAATTGTAGTAACATTGTCTTGCATTGATAAATTGGTATGCCATTATCAATAACGGACGAATTTCGGGGTTACTCAACTTATGATATACCTTAATTATGCTGTCATCCAAAGTTAAACTATCTTCATTCAAAAGACCGTATTTAATAAGCAGAGGTTCGATTTCAAGAAATCTTTCAAGTTTAATCCCAATTCTTTTAGTTATCATTTCCGCCGTATACTGACCTGTTTCTGTTGTGGTTTGTGTGAAAATGATCGCTTTCATTCCATCTTCCGAAGCGAGCAACGAGAAGAACTCTCCAAAATTCTTTTCGGATAACAGTTTTTGGGATATTTCGGGCGTATCCATAACTGCAAAAAAGAACGGAAAACTTTCTACAAGAGATAAATATGTCGTTCCCTCATTGTTGATGATTTGAGATGTTATTTGCTGATTGCCACGATACTTTTCAATAACATCTTTTAATAACGAACGTTTTTCATTTCCAAAATATGCACTTTGCAAAGTCCATATTGTTTCAAACAGAAATTTGAAGAAATCTATTCTATCATCTTTGCAGTTGGTCTTTTGAAGGCAAAACATAAACAAATTATCAAGAATATCATCCTGAGAGTAATCCGATATCTTTTTTTCTACCCCAAATAAGATATCAATAGACACCTCTAAAATCTTGGAGATAACCGGTAACAAATAAGTATCGGGAACGCCTCCGTTTTCCCATTTCGACACAGCTTGTCCCGAAACACCAACCAATTCTCCAAACTGTTCTTGTGTATATCCTTTTAGTTTTCTGTATTTTGCAATTTTTCCTCCAATTTTTAATTCCATAAAAACCTCCACATATTCTTTATCACCGGTGTGACCTTATTATATCACAAATTATGGTTTGATACAATAGATGCTTTGTTACGATTCACAACTGTGAGTTGGAAATTTGACATTGTCATAGGGGACCGATGGAAAGAGCAAAAAGACTAATTTAGAGGCTAATTTCATTGCAAGCGACGGAAGCAAAAAGTCCTACATTCAGTCGGCACCTACTGTTGGCGAAGAAGAAAAACGACTGCAAGAGGTTCGCACTTACAGCCGTATTGTCGATTCATTTACCCAAATCGTGATTGTAAAAGATAATATTATCCCGTGGCGCGATGAGAACGGAATCCTGTATGTCAGCATTAAAAAGTTCTTACTTGACTCAACAGTCACTTCACGCTGTGCTGACGGAATTTGAAATTGTTTTTCTTTGCCTGCTGCGCCGCTCGTTGCATTGTGAGCAAGTTGACTTCCAACCGATTTTATGCTATACTGACGACAGAAAAAAGCATTTTGAAAGGAGGCGCGCAAATGACTAAAGATATTATAAAGTCCGTTGTGGACAAAGCCGATCCGATGGGGTTACTTGAATTGTGCTGCCCGACAGATGAATATGACTCCGAAATCGAGATGATTTTTGCACGCATTCGAAAAGGCATGTCCGCAGACGAAATCGCCAAGGTCATTCATGCCGTATTTTTCGAAATGTTTAACGAATCAATCGACAAAATGCTTTGTAATACCATGGCAAAAGAGATGCTTTTCTCTTGATTGCTTGGGTAATATTTAAACTCAAAAAAATCAGGACGGTTTGAAATGTATATATTTCAGGTTCTGTGCTACTCTCAATCCTAATCGTTTTGCGACGCAAGGCAATTTTATAAAAAATCAATGCAAATATTGATTTAAAGTGCATATAAAAACTGCAAGGGGCTGATTATTCAGCCCCTTGCTTTTGCATTTTGATAAATAATTATTTGTTCGACAGGTACTCGTCGATTGCCTTGGCTGCGGTCTTGCCCGCGCCCATGGCGGAGATTACGGTCGCGGCGCCTGTTACGGCGTCACCGCCGGCGTAAACGCCTTCTTTGGTCGTTGCACCGGTATCTTCTTCAACGATGATACCTCCGCGCTTATTGACTTCAAGTCCCGCGGTGGTGGACTTGATAAGCGGGTTGGGAGATGTTCCGATGGAGATGACAACGGTATCGACATCGAGAACGAACTCGCTGCCCTCTATGGGAATGGGACGGCGGCGTCCGCGCTCATCGGGTTCGCCGAGCTGCATCTTGATGCACTTCATACCCGTTACGAAGCCGTTGCGGGGGTCACGGCGGTCGTCGGGATTCTCATAACCGAGAATTTCAACGGGGTTGTTCAGAAGCAGGAACTCAATTCCCTCTTCTTCGGCGTGTTCCACCTCTTCGCGACGCGCGGGGAGTTCTTCCATGGAACGGCGATATACAATATATACTTTATCCGCGCCGAGACGCAGAGCGGTACGAGCCGCGTCCATGGCAACGTTACCGCCGCCGACAACGGCTACTTTGCCGCCTTTCATTATGGGCGTGTCGGGGTCTTCGCGATAAGCCTTCATAAGGTTGGAACGTGTTAAGAACTCATTGGCGGAGTATACGCCTTTATATGACTCACCGGGGATTCCCATAAAGTTCGGAAGTCCCGCGCCCGAGCCGATAAATACGGCTTCAAAGCCCTGCTCGAAAAGTTCGTCAACGGTAAGCGTTTTGCCGATGACGACGTTTGTTTCGACATCAACGCCCATGGCAACAAGGTTATCGACCTCTTTGCGGACGATGGCTTTCGGCAGACGGAATTCGGGAATACCGTAAACAAGTACGCCGCCTGCGGTATGCAAAGCTTCAAAAACAGTTACTTTATAGCCTTTTTTCGCAAGGTCGCCGGCACAAGTAAGACCGGAAGGACCGGAGCCGACAACTGCGACACGGTGTCCGTTCGAGGGAGCGACTTCGGGAACAGCGTCGCTGTGCGCGTTATGCCAATCGGCAACAAAGCGTTCAAGTCTGCCTATGCCGACGGGCTCGCCTTTGATTCCGCGAACACATTTGGCTTCGCATTGGGTCTCCTGCGGACATACTCTGCCGCAAACTGCGGGAAGCGATGAGGTTTTGTGAATTATCTGATATGCGCCCTCAAAATCTCCGTCTTTTACCTTTGCGATAAATTCGGGAATATGAATGTTTACGGGACAGCCCGAAACACAGGGCATATTTTTGCAGCCGAGGCAGCGAAGCGCTTCGTCAACTGCCGTCTCTGCCGAATAACCCGTGGCGACTTCATCGAAATTGTGCGCGCGAACAGAGGGTTCCTGCGACGGCATCGGGTTCTTTTTCAAACTCATATTAGGCATAATTATTTGACCTCCTTACGAAACAGATTGCACGTCTCTTCATAAGCGTGGCGTTCAAAATCGCGGTACATTGCTCCGCGGGACATTGCTTCGTCAAAATCGACCTCGTAACCGTTGAAGTCGGGGCCGTCAACGCAGGCAAATTTGGTAATGCGTTCGCCGTCACGATGAAGCGTCAGACGGCAGCCGCCGCACATTCCCGTTCCGTCTATCATTATCGGGTTCATGGAAACCGTGCACGGGATCCCCGTCGGCTTGGTTGCGGCAACGACGAATTTCATCATTATAAGGGGACCTATCGTTATAACTTCGTCAAACTTCTCGCCCGCTTCAAACATTTCGTTCAAAGGAACGCAGACGTTGCCGTGACGACCGTAGGAACCGTCGTCCGTCATAACGACAAGTCTATTGGATGCGGCGCGAAATTCATCTTCAAGAATCAAAAGGTCTTTGGAGCGGAAACCTATGATTGCGGTAACGTCGCAGCCTGCCGCGTGAAGTTCTTCCGCAATTGGCAGCGCGATTGCGCAGCCGACACCGCCGCCGACGATACATACCTTTTTCAGTCCGTCAACTTTTGTGGGGACGCCGAGAGGTCCCACAAAGTCCTGAATACACTCACCCTCGTTTTTATGATTGAGTTTTGCGGTTGTCGCACCGACAATCTGGAAAATTATTTTAATCGTTCCGCGCGCACGGTCATAGCCCGCAACGGTGAGCGGAATTCTTTCGCCGTCCTCATCGACACGCAGAATGATGAACTGTCCCGGCTTTGCCTTTGCGGCAACAAGAGGGGCTTCTATCTCCATAAGTGTAACGGTGGGATTGAGGCTTTTCTTTGTTACTATTTTATACATAAAAGCATTCCTTTCCGCAAAATCGGCAGAATTGCGATATTGCACGGATAATACAGCAACGGTTAAACCGCCGCTGTTTTCGGTATAAATAATACCACTTTTAACTTGCTTTTTCAACAAACAAATTGTATGAATTCATCAAAAACATAGGGCTGTAAAAAAACGTAGGTTTTTTTACAGCCCTTCCGGGGATAGGAAAAAATGTTCAGATAGAGTGAATCGAACCCGAAGGCGTACATAGGTACGTCAAGAGGTGAGATTCGCTTATAGCAAAAAGGCACTTTTCACTTTTTGCAATTCTCCGTTTGACGTATTTCCGTCTCTTTTTGCCGC
>JABLTO010047711.1_pt1 | contig 24339 bp, 27 predicted proteins | sample 7160091 | NCBI WGS metagenome assembly JABLTO01 (sample SAMN14651225, study PRJNA627086) | human gut metagenome | isolation source: feces | host: Homo sapiens
GTGGCGCAACGTTCCGCTACGTTGCATGATACCTGTTTCGGTGCTGGTAACTCCGCAAAGGTCACGGCCGTTGATGGCGGTGCTCCGTTTTTCCGTACGCCTGTCAACAGTTCACGTTCCCAACGGTAATAGGTGGCTGTCGTAACACCCCGCTGCCGGCACCATTCGCTTACAGAGAGACCGCTGCCCCTGCATTCCTGTATAGACATGCTCCATTCCTGCTTCTTGGCTTCATGCTTCAGCTCATTGCTCGTCATTTACTTCACACCCTGAACGTTATAGTGGCGGAAAGTTTCACAACTCCCCACCACTATTGTCCCATGTGTGTCCAGCCGCTGCCTGCTTTGACGGTTACGAATCAAATTTGCGCATAAACCTTGACACTACCAAAAGGAGCAATGAAGGCCTTGTCCGCTCCCGTGAAGTCACTCAGCATGACGCATGACTCTGCGCAGCAACTCCAGGGTTTGCTGCTCGATCCCGGGATAGATATCCGCGGAAAGGCCGTTGATGTGCAATGTTGCTACCGCACTCCCGGCTGTTGCAGGAGATTCCGCGGTTTGTCCGCCGCCGATTTCAACGAACTGTTTCTGCTGCGCTTTGGCAGCCTCGAATACCCGCCGCTGCCATTTGTAGTACGTGTGCAGGCCGACGCCGTTCTCTTCGCACCATTGGCGTGTGCTCATGATGTTGTCCCCTCTGCGTAAACTTCCGGACAGTTTTGTGCGTTTTACGATACAGCCGGAAACTGTCCGATACTATGCGGGACTATTATCTCATGTGCTGATCTTCAGGGCAACCCGCGCTTAGTTTTGACGCTTACATACTGAAGGCATTTACTCAGGCAAAATCAATATGCTTCTCAACATATTCTGCCCACTGATCATATCGGGAAATAAGCGTTTCATACGGAACCCCGGACATTTGACTCAAGGTCTTTGCCCATTTTGTAATTCGCTTGCTTTGAGCAAGCATTACGAAAAAGTCCCAGTAGAAAATTGAATCACCTATGGATTCTTTCCTGTTTTTTTGATAAGCTTCATAAAAGAGCTCGGCTTTATTGATACTCAGGAGAAGGGATAAATCCAGTCTGATAGTAGAAACGTCAAACAGAGAATAATAATATCCACAGTTATCCCAGTCAATTGGAAGACAGCAATGAGCATCAGTCCAAAGAATATTGCCCGGGTGAAAGTCGCCGTGAATAAACGATTGTTTGGTACTGCAAAGCTTATCAACGATTTGCTCCGACAGACCTTTATACTTATAAAACCGTGGATCTATCTCATTCCATAAAAAGGCTGGCCGGGGTGTGATTAAAGAAGGTATTGCGTCAGCTTCGGCACATTGATGAAGCTCCCATAGTTTTTGAGAAAGAATATCGAGCTGTGTATCAGAAAGCTGATATTGTGGTGCTCCTTCTAAATACTTATAAACAATGGCAATTCGATTAACATACGGAATATACCAGTTGACTTTGGCATGAAACAAATCTGATTGCTTCAGGAAACGATATCTTTGGATTATTTTCCTGCCATCATAGGCTGTTCGCTGCGGGTTGATTATCTTGATTACATAGCATTTTGAGAAGATCGAAAACTGATAGACAGAATTTTCAATACCGCCGTTGCATTTCTTAATCATCGTTGTCAATAGCTGCCTTGCATGATGTTTCCATGGCCTAAAGGACAATAGGCACACTGCGATAATAAATCGGTTCCATTAGATACTGTTGTTTTGCAGTTTTGTACGTATGGAGAATTGATAATGGAATCAAGGGAATCCCGGAATATGTTCAGTTCAGCGGAGCGCCTGTAATAAATACAGCAATCACGCAAATAGCCCTCTTTTGTAAAATAGAGCGAATCTTTCCAGAAAGAGCACCTGTTCTTCGGGTAGTACTTTTGCGGCGGGAAAGAAACGTCAACGCCTTCTGATCCGGACGAAGCCAATCTTTGCATCGTTTTCTTTATTTTCTCTGCATTGGTGCGCAAATGGTTTGCTGTTCCGTTATACCATGTCAGTTCCAAACAGATTCCTACTTTTTTACAAAAGCTCAGTACGTCCAAAATATATTCGCAATGGTTTTTACAGTAATCCAAAATCAAAGTAAATCGAATATTGCGCCTTTCTGAATCATTCAGCCGTAATACAAAATCCATGATTTGAGGCAGAGAGCCATTGTTGTTTACAGAAAACAACAGCCGATAAAAGTGGCGAACGTCAAAAGAGGAGTCTGACAGCTGCATGCCGTTGGAATATCCGATGATTTTCAACTTTGCATCCGATAAAATCTGCAAAGCCTCGTCCAAATAGGGGTAAAGCAACATTTCCCCGTAGCCGGCAGAAATATTGATAAATTCCACTTTTTGCCGTAATAACCCGGATAGTTCCTGGACCCGAGAAATAGGCATATCTTCATCTTCATACAAGCTATGGCGAATGCTATTGTCATTCCGGAAACAAAACTCACAATGCAAGTTGCACCTGTTTGTCAGAGGAATACCAACTAGGCGTATTTTTTCCACCTGGCTTACGCTCCTTCGATTGCCGGCAGCCCAGCCGTTAATACTGCCTGAAGCAGTTGGACTGCATGCAGTAAATCATTACAGTCGATCGTCTCACAAAAGGTATGCCCGCCATGGCAGGGAATTGATATGCCGAAGCATCGACTGGTTTCCGTTAAATAATATAGGTCTTGCACGTCAGTCGTTCCCCTGTTTCGGATGTCGAGTTGCCATTTGATATCATATTTGTCCGCCAATCCCGTTAATAAGCTCCATTGGCGTTCGGGAATGGTAACACCTCCGTCACAAACTTTGACACCAACTCCCTTTCCCAGGACTAACCCCTGCGAATCGTCAGGGGATCTTATCGGGCTGACATCTACAGAGAAATAATATCCATGCTTTGGGCGTCTCGAAAAATATGCGCTGCCCCTGCCATTGAGTTCTTCCTGCGATGTAAACACATAATATGTGTCCTGGGCAGGAGCAGTACATCTTTTCATGCATTCAATGAGCGCATAGCACCCGCTTCTGTCATCCATTGCCTTTCCTTGAATGCAACTGCCGGAAAGAGCCATGTGCTGGGAAAAAACAGCCCACATTCCTTTCTTTGCTCTCCCTGTGCCGTCTGGATGTAATTTAATTGTGCCATTTTCTTCTTTGACAATGATTGCAGAATCTCCGTTGCTCAGTGCTAGTTTTTTACCAACTAATTGTTCTGCATCCATGCGGACTAACGGGACAAAATCTGCGTACAGATTGTTGGTGCCGGTAATAATGAATCCCACTTCGTCCATGTGCGATATTAATGTTATCGGAGTACCCCCGCGACCTGCTTTCTTTGCTATAATATTGCCAAAAGCATCCGTCCTACAGTAGTCACAATAGGGAGCAATGGTCTTAATTATCAGATCCCGGACCAGATCCTCTCGTCCGGATGGAGCGGGGCACTCAGACAAAATCTCAAGCAGGTTATAGTCAAGCTGTGCTGTCACTTGGATTTCCCCCTGAACAAAACAGGACGGCCGCTGATATAGCGCTCAATCAGTTCGTCAAACATCATCTTTCTTGAGAAGCAGTAGGAATCGGGCGGTGTAGAAAAAGATCCCATTCGGTTCTCCCAGTCAAACGGGCAGTCACCGGGACATACAGGCAGCAGGTAACAGTTGCGGCATTTTTCACAACCATACATCGTAATGCCTTTCCAAAGCTTGAATTCATCTGTGTCGCGAAGCTGATCCGAGCTCGTAATGTTGTCAAAATCAACAAAATACTTCCCGGTAGAAATATACGCCTGGCATGGTCCGACTTTGTTGAACGGAGAAACTGCAATCTGCTTCCCGCAGCCGGCACAGGGGCGATAGTGCATATCTGTGCTCAAAAAGCCATAAACGATATCAGCAAAATGAGCTTCCGGAATATGTGCTTTATAGCACATTTCGAGGCATTCCAAATACTTACGCTTGATGATTTCGTTGGAAAGCCCGTCTTCAATTTCATTGTCTGAGTGCTGAAGTTTCTTGGGAAGATTTAAGGCAATAGAAGTTGGCCCCAAAGACAAAAGCGTTTCCGTGCATTTATCAAGCGACTCGATATTGTGACTTCCGACGGTCATCAGGATCTTGACTGAATTGCCTGCGTTAATGAGCCGCTTTATTCCAAGAATCGTATCATCATAGGTGGACTTGTTTCCGCGGTATGTCCTGTTGGCATCATGGGCTGGTCTGTCTCCGTCCAATGAAACGTTTACGTCAAATCCGTTTTCTGCCAGAAATGCCGCTATCTCATACGTCACAAGCGTACCGTTTGTGACAATTTTATACTCGAATTCTCCGGGATACTTTGCCTTACTATACCGAACCGCATCAAATACAATCTGTTTATTAACAAACGGCTCCCCGCCATAGAAAGTCATGGCTTTCTTTTTACTTGTGTTCCCTGCGATAAACAGATCAATGGCTTTATGGAGTGTTTCCGGGGACAAGTTCCTGTGATGAAAGCTTGTCTCCATATCTTTCATTATAAAGCAATAGTTGCACTGCATATTGCAATTAGTTGTTGGAATGATATGAAGCGAATTCCATGCAGCGTCATCATCGCTCCGCAAAAAAGCATCTTCCAGGCATTGAACTTCATCTATTCCGTCTTCAACAAGAATCCCAAGATCACACATTTTTTTGAAATCATTGTGATGCGATAGGTCATCTATTGCTCCATTAGTGAGGGCAGAATATACATCTTTTTCAACCTCAAATATTCTTCTTTTCAAGGTTAATACAACATAGTGTTTTCCATTATAAATATGGGGGTACGCGAAAATGGACTTATTCATAAAAATGCTCCTTAGCAGTAATAGAAAAGACAGTAGGCAAGGAAAATGGCTCTTCCTTGCCTACCCAACAGCTATTATGAGATTTGGGTTAGAACGAGCAGGTCATGCCGAGCTCAGACTTTCCAGTTTCCTCAACGAGATCTTCAATGTTGGTATAAACTTCGATTTCGGTAATCATCATTCTCACCTCGCTTTGAATTATACAACAACAGGTCATTCATGTCAAGAAACACCGATAATGTACAATAAGTTGCGCAAAAAGGAAAAGAGCATAAAAGAAGACATAGCTTGCAGGCTCTGGTAGAATGAAGTCACGACACACCATTCTGAAAGGAGACAGCAAACTATGTCCGAGAAAATTGTACAGCTAAATGAGGAAGTAATCAAGGGCCAAATCAAGGAATTGGTTCGCGGCAGCGTGGAGGAAACCCTGAACGAGCTGCTGGAGAAGGAGGCGGAGTCACTGACGCAGGCGGCCCGCTACGAGCGCAGCGAGGCCCGTCGGGGCTATCGCAGCGGCCACTACGACCGGAATCTCACCACGACCTCCGGAGACGTCTCGTTCCACGTGCCCCGGCTCAAGGGTGTGTCCTTCGAGACCGCCATCATCGAGCGGTATCGCCGCCGGGAGAGCAGCGTAGAGGAGGCACTCATCGAGATGTATCTGGCGGGTGTTTCCGTGCGCCGTGTGGAGGACACCACGGAGGCACTGTGGGGCAGCAAGGTTTCGCCCGCTACCATCAGCGAGCTGAACAAGAAAGCTTATGTTCACATCGAGGACTGGCGCAACCGTCCCTTGCAGGGTGGGCGCTATCCATACGTCTACGTGGACGGCATCTACCTGCGCCGCAACTGGGGCGGGGAGTACGAAAATGTTGCTGTTTTGGTGGCAATTGCCGTGAATGAGGACGGTTTTCGCGAGGTTTTGGGTGCTGCCGAGGGGATGAAAGAGGACAAGGCAAGCTGGGTCAGCTTCTTCCAGTGGCTCCGTGGACGTGGCTTGGACGGTGTAAAGCTCATCGTTGGTGACAAGTGCATGGGAATGATGGAGGCCGTGGGCGAAGTGTTCCCCGAGGCCAAATACCAGCGCTGCACGGTGCATTTCTACCGCAATGTTTTCTCCGTTGTGCCCAAATCCAAGGTTAAAATTGTGGCAAAAATGCTCAAGGCGATCCACGCCCAGGAGAGCAAAAAGGCATCCCGCGAGAAGGCAAAGGCCGTGGTTTCTGAGCTGCGCGCCATGAAGCTGAAGGAGGCTGCCAAGAAGGTCGAGGATGGCATTGAGGAAACTCTGACCTACTGCGACTTTCCCAGTGAACATTGGACGCGCATCCGCACCAACAACGTGATCGAGCGGCTGAACCGTGAGATCCGCCGACGGACGCGGGTGGTGGGGACATTCCCCGATGGCAACTCCGCCTTGATGCTGGTCTGCGCCCGGCTATGCCATGTGGCGGGCACCCAGTGGGGCAACAAAAAATACATGAACATGAAGCACCTGGAGGCGGCTCTGGACGACGCCTCTATTGCCGGCTGACTTCACTCAGCCGGAGCCTGCAAACAATTTTGCGCATAAATCTTGACGGGACCGAAGGGATTGCTCCCTTCCGCCCTCTATTTATCGCTCCATGCCCGCGGCCCGCTGCTTTTTCGCCTGCTGCACGGTCTTCTCGGCGCTGCGGCGGCGGTTGAAGAGCAGCAGATCCCGCGTGTTTTCATAAAGATCGCCCTTGCCGGACTCGAACACGGCGACCATGTATTTCTTCGTCTTGTACTTGGCGTAAATCTCCTTCAGCCCCTCCCGCAGGACGGGATCAATTTTTTCTGCATTTGTCAGCCAGATTTCAACAAGCTTCTGATCGTCCCTGACGTTCATCTCCAAATAGAACCAACCTCCTTCATTACCCTTAGTTTCCTCATCTTTCCTGCTGCTTATGCGCGGCCACCTGCTTTGCCGCCTGCAAAATCTCCGGAGGCAGGACGTCCACCATGCGGTGCAGTTCGTCCAGCTCCCGGAGCTTTTCGTTGATCTCCAATTTTTTGAGAACGCTTTCCTTGGAGGCAGCGCCCAGCTGCTTATTAAGCGCCGCATTCTCGGCAGTCAGCGCCTTATAAGCGGCGTCGTACTTTTTGAGCTTCGTCCGCAGGGCTTCTGCGCCAGGAACGTATTTGCCCAGCAGCGCTTCCAGCTCTTCTGCCTTGGCCTTTTTGTTGAACGGATTGGTGTCGTTCAGAATGGCCATGATCTGCTCCTTCATCCGGTTCAGATGGACGGCCTCCTTGAACAGCCGCGGCGGGATATGGTCGCGCCCGGTTTCGCTGGCGCTCTCGCCACGCTCCAAATCGGGATATTTTTTGACCATGTGCTTCCAGAACTCATCCTGCCACCACGTCAGCTTTTTCTTGTTGCCGACGATCTCCTTGGCGCTGAGCCGTCCATCCTTCGTCAGCGGGACAAAGCAAAGGTGCATATGGGGCGTTTTCTCGTCCATATGCACCACGGCGGAAATGATTGTGTCCTTGGTCTGATATTTCTCGATGAACGCCAACGCCTCGGTGAAATAGGCTCTGACCTCCGCCTTTTTCTTGCCCTTGAAGAACTCCGGGCTGGCCGTCACCAGCGCCTCCACCACGCGCACGCTGTCTGAACGCGTGCGGCAGCACGCCTCTGCGATCTGCTTCTCCGCCTCGGCTCGGTACTTGCGCTGCGGCGTCACCAGATGGAAATTCAGGTGGCTGCGGGACGTGTCCACGTCAGGATTGCTGGCGTATTTCTCCTTGGTGCGCTCATTGTGCGCCTCAATACCAGAAATCTCCGGTCCTTTGTACTTGGCAAAGCGGAGAATGGCGTACTGTGCTTTCATCGGCGCGCCCCTCGCTTCTGCCATACGAGGTCATAGCCCAGCACATCGGCCAGCTCCACGACCTCTTTGTAGCGGATGCTCTCTCTTTGCAGCTTGGCGGACAGGTTGGATACGCTGTCGCTCCAATCGTATTCATCGGCCAGTCGGTCAACGACCTCCTGCATGGTAAAACCGGCGCGGACGATCTGCGCCTTGATCTCATTTCTGACGTTCATAAAAACCTCCATTTTTTCGTTATGAAAACAGCGAAGCGGGGTTCTGTTTCCGAAAACCTGCTTCGCTGTCTGGTGTAATATTCTGCTTTCCCCAAATCCGCTGGAAAAACGGCGGTCGATGTCCTCTTCATAAGTGAGGGGTATCGACTTTCCGAAACCGTGGTACATTTCGCAAAACTGTGCAGATGCACACTTTTTCGTAATGCCAATTCTCGATTCCGGGCAGCGCGGTTTCGTGGACTCATTTCGCCGCCGCGCAGATTTCTTTCCTGTTTTCATCTCTCTTGAAAATGTTCTCCCTTTTCAGCTCTGCCGGAGCGGCGCTTGCGACCACAATTCACGGCTGAACTGGAAATCATCTATCCCATCCATCCCATCCATCCGGGGATTTTGGGATACTTGGGATGGATGGGATGGAGGAATTTGAGTCTAAGCTCATAAAGCCGGCGGCGCGACCAGCGCCTCGATGCCCCAGAAGCCGTTGACCCGCTTGCCGAGGGCGTTCTGGATGTGATTGTCGTGCTCCAAGCCGAACTCATCGGCGTGCTTTTTGAGCGTCATGCTCACCGTCCGCGCAGAGTGCGGCTTGCAGGCGTTGTCGCTGCACCACATGGTATAGATAGCGTACAGATTGGCCGATGTAATGGTGCTGTCGGCCTTCAGCCGGATATACCCCTCCGAGCGCAGAAACAGCAGTACATTGTCAGCCTCCCGGCGTGCATCCTCGCGGTTTGCTTTCGTCCGCGCGCTCTCCGTGAAGCGGAAGTTATTGACCTGCAAGCGGCGCAGGCCTTCGAGGCACCAGAGGAAGATGCCCTCGATCTCGCCGCAGAGCTTGTCCGCGAGAAAGGGGTCGTCCTCGCGGTTCGGTGGCTTTTTCTTCGCCGACAAAATGAGCTGGCGGCGGTAAAAGCCGTCCGAGTGGTCGTAGAGCGATTCGAGGTCGCCGTTGGAAAAGGCAAGAAACCGGACGTACATCCTGCCCTGATAGCTCTGCTCGCCCTTGCGCTCCAAGTCCATCGGCATTTCGGCGGTGATGAGGGACTTGAGATAGTGCGTGGATTGCAGCGCCTCCAGCTTCATGTCGTCATCCACCATCAAAAGCTCGTGCTCCAGATCGGCTCTGGCGAAGGGGCTGCGCTCCACCTTGGCGATGCTGCCGTTTTTCATGTTGCCGCCCAGCAGCTTCTGCATCACCACCCCGATGCGGCTCTTGCCCTCGCCGCCGTTGCCCTTGAGCAGCATCATCACCTGCCCGCGGTTCGTCGGAATCAGGCAGTAGCCGAGGTACTCCTGCAAGGTCAAAATGTCCTCCGCTTCCAGAAGGTCGGACAAAAACCGCAGCCAGGTCTCCGGCTGCGGCGCGCTGGGGTCATATCGGATCGGGAGACGATTGCGGCAGAATTCTTTTTCGACACGAAACGCACCATTGAGAAACAGCGTGCCGTTGGCAACATGAATACGGTCCTCCTGAATGGGCAGCTCCGGCGTGTAGGCCTCCAGCCTGAGCGTTTCCAGAAGGGTGGTGGCGCGGCGAGCCGTGCCGCTCGTAAAATGCGGGCGCAGCATTTCGTAGATCTGCTTGCGAATGCCTTCTTCGTCAGCAACGCGGCCCTCCACCGTGAAAAAGCTGCCGTCCACGCAGACCATCGGGTGCGCCGACAGAAAGTCCTCGCAGAACAGGACTTCGTTGAAGTGCTTATCCTGCATCCAGCGCGGCGGTTCATTTCGTCCCATCTTCGTCCTCCCTGAGCTGCCGGTTTCGCGCCTCCATCCGCGCAAGGCGCTCATTCTTCTGCAAGTCAGCCACCACCTCGCCGCGCTCCTGCGGCGTGCCGCAGGCCAGAATATCCAGCATATTCCCGATGCGCTCGAGCATATGGCAGGCCTCCGCGTAGCGCGGGTCGATGGCGTCCTCCGGCGATTGCGGGGCACAGTGCTCCTTCCAGTCCTGCAAGATGCGCAGGTAGTCCCCCAGCACGCGGAAGCAGCGCCGCTCGGTCTCCGCCTGCGATTTCCCGCGCTGTAGCTTTGCGAGAATGGACGGCTTCTGCTCGGCAATGCCGAAGTCCGCCGCCAGCTTTTTCGCCGCGTCATAGCTGCTCAGGTTGAACAGCCTTGCCACAAGGTCGATCACGTCGCCGTGGGCCCCGCAGCCGAAGCAGTAGAAGTAATCCTCATTCAGCTTCATACTGGGTGTACGGTCGGCGTGGAAGGGGCAGCAGACCATGCTGCCTTGCTGGATCGGCAGCCCGTACCGCTCTGCCGCCATGCGCGGGGTGACGGCGGCCTTCACGGTTTCAAATAGGTTCATAGGCAATTTCTCCTTTCAGATTTTCTGACAAGTTTTTCTTGTCACCTGAATATACGGAGAAAAAGTCTTAGACCGACGAAATCAGGCACTTATGCAAGCAAATAGCAAAAGCCTCCTGCTTTCTTGCAAAAATGCAAGAGCGCGGGAGAATTTTGTTGAGAGGATATTCAAATCATTTCACGAATTAAATTATAGAACATTTGTACTAGATTTGGGGCAGGCTATGTGCTATACTGTATTTACAATATCTGCTTGGCGCAGGATTTTTACTGGAATCGGAGGCGATATGTTCATGAGCAACGAATCGGTATTTCTCCCCGCGGCTGTCCGTGACCGCATTTGGGATCTGTTGAAGGAACGGAAGATTACGCAGGCCGAGCTTGCCGCAAGAATTGGCTGTTCGGAAAGTTCACTGAGCCGCTTCATCAGCGGCAAGACGGACAAGCTTGGCAACGAAAATATCATCCGCATCGCCCGCGCGTTTGAGGTGTCCACCGACTTCCTCTTGGGCGAGGTGGACGAGCCGGACCGCAAAAACTACGACATCTCGGAGCTTGGCCTTTCCGTCGAGGCGGCGCGGAATCTCTACACGCAGAAGGTCAACCCCAAAATCGTCAGCTACCTTTTGGAAAGTCCGCAGTTTGCCGATACCACATACCAGATCGCCCGATATCTGGACAACGAGCTGACCGCCGGATTTGCCGCGCAGAACCAGCTCTATTCGATGGTTTCGGCCATGCTGGGCACAGCGCCGCAGGCCGCAGATGAGGTCAAAAGCCTGCGGACGCCAATCGATCAGGCAGAATTGAACGCCATTCAAAACTCCTTCATGAAGGCCGTCCGCGCCGTGAAAAAGGAAGCCGAGGCAGAGATGCCGCCCACGCGCCAGCTTACGGTGCAGGCGATGAAGAGCATCTATGCGGAGCTGACCAAGGGCGGTCAAAAGCTGAACCGAAAAATCACAAAGGAGCAGGTTGCGGACGCAGTGGTAGCCTCTGTTTCCCATCTGCCCGGTGTTGACACGGTACAGGTCAGGAAGTTGTTCCTCTCCATGACCGGAACGGCGGCAAACGATGAGTCCAACCGGCATGACCAATGAGCGGCTTTGCGCTCTGGCTCAGAAGGGCGATGAAGCCGCGCGGGAAATTCTTATTGAAAAGAATATGGGATTCATCGTTCAGACGGCTGACCTCATATATCGGAGTGCGTCGCTGGAGGGCAGTGACCTGAATATCGATGTAGATGATCTGGTGCAGGAGGGCAGCATTGGTCTGCTGCGTGCCGTTGACGGCTTTGATCCGGCGCGGAAGATCAAGTTCCTGACCTATGCCGCATCGTTCATCCGAAACGCCATGACCGATCTGGTTCGGGACGCCTTCTCCCGATATGAGCAGCGGATGGTCGATTCCGAAAATGGGCGGGGGCTTCAAAAAGTCCGGCTGGATGAAGTTCTTCCCGGCGAAGAGCGGCTGCTGCGCATGGAGGCGGTTGCAGACATCACCGCCAAATCTCCGGAACAGGTTTACGAGGAAAAAGAAACCTTGCGGGAGCTGTATGAGGGCTTGGGACAAATCTCCGAGCGTGAGCAGACGTATCTTCTGTACCGCCATGGCTTTACGGACGATGTTGGGCACACGCTGATCGGCACAGCAATTCATTTTCATCTCAGTGAGAGCAGGGCAAAGAAGCTGGAAGGCGAGGCGATGGACAACCTCTGGCTGGAGCTGCCGTGGTGGTTTTAGTGCGCAAACGCCGCGGCGGGACGGGGGCTTTATATACCTTTGCTTCCACGTCGTCGCAAACTCCATATCCCTCGCTTCGCCGCGAGCGGCAAAGCTCACTCATTTCGTTGCTCCTCCTTTCCCCACAAAATCTCTGATTTTGCGGGGAGCCCCGTCAGCCAGTCGGATTTTGTTTCTCAAAAATCCTGCGTTTGTGCCGTAGCTCACATCACAAAATCCGCCTGTCCTGCTGCCGCGAAAAAGTGTTTGTCGCCACACTCCGCCGCACCGCAGAGTACGCCGCCAACCCTTTTTCCGCGTCAGCCGGAAGCAAAGGTATAACACACTAGACTTTGCAGAGCAAAATCGTGTGCCAACAGGGATGCTGCACGCCCCTATTGGAAACCCAGCGCCAAAGGGGATTCTCCCCTCTGAACACCCCAGATTTTCTTCGCAGATGGGTACCCAAACTGTAAAAATGCAGTTTGGAGCGCCTGCTCAGAAAATGCAAAAGGAAGCCCGTCCCTCGTCGGAACGGGCTTCCTTTTTTGCTGTCAATTTCAATTTTATCATCGCGCAGGAAATGACAAAATTAAGATTGACGATGATGCAATTCACGGGTATACTATAATTGCATCATTCGATGAGATTTGATGAAATTAAAACCCGAATGAGGATATTGCATGAGAGCATTCAACTTCAAAGCAGAATATCAAAAGCTCCTGACGCCGGAGGTCGTGGCGTATCTGACGCAGATCCACGAGTACAAGGGGCAGCAGAATCTTTTTATCGAGGCCAAAGCGGATGCGCTGTCCAACCTTTTGGAGGTTGCGAAAATCCAGAGCACCGAAGCGTCCAACCGTATCGAGGGCATCATCACAACAGATGACCGCCTGAAAAAGATCGTCCGCGAAAAGACCATGCCCCAGAGCCGCAGCGAAAAAGAGATCGCCGGATACCGTGACGTGCTGGCGACGATCCACGAGAGCCACGACTATATCCCGCCAAAGCCGACGGTCATTTTGCAGCTTCACCGGGACCTGTACAAGTTCAGCGGCAAGTCCATCGGCGGCAGCTTCAAAAACTCGGATAATGTGATTGCCGAAGAACGGCCGGACGGCCGGAAGATCGTCCGGTTTGAGCCTGTCTCCGCGTGGGAAACGCCGGTGGCGGTGGCGGCGCTGTGCGACGCCTTCCAGACGGCCACGCAGGACGCCGAGCTTGACCCACTGCTGCTGATCCCCATCTTCGTTCTGGACTTTCTCTGCATCCATCCCTTCAACGACGGCAACGGACGCATGAGCAGGCTCCTGACGTTGCTGCTTTTGTACCGCTCCGGCTATCTTGTCGGCAAATATATCAGCATCGAAAAGCTGATCTCCGACACCAAGGAGACCTATTACGAGGCTCTGCAAGCCAGCTCTTACAACTGGCACGAAGGGACGAACGATTATGAGCCCTTCGTCACCTATATGCTGGGGGTTCTCACGGCGGCGTACCGGGATTTTGAGAGCCGGGTCGAGCTGCTGATCACCAAGGGGCTTTCCAAGCCCGACCGGGTGCGCGAGATCATCAAAAACCACCTCGGCAAGATCACCAAGAGCGAAATTATGGAGAGGTGCCCGGATATCAGTCAGATCACCGTCCAGCGCGCGCTGGCGGAACTGCTGAAATCCGGCGAGATCATCAAGCTCAGCGGCGGGCGGTATACTTCTTACACTTGGAACGTGGAGAGAGAATAAATGATGACAGGCGAACTGAAAAACGAAATTGGCAGCTCTTTCTTGCTTTGAAAGCGTTTGCGGTGTATAATACCCACAGTTTGTGCAATACCACCATCGCGCGATACAGCGCTTATCCACAGCGCCCAAAACACTCTCCAGCATGGGAATTCAAAGAAGTCTTCGATAGTGCGAAGATAATATGAACAGAAAAAGCCGGTGCTGTTCGCACCGCAAAACCGGTCGATTGCCCGTCCGGGGCTGCCGATAATGGTGATGTAGATCGCCTTGGCAGCAGAAGAGTGCGGGAAAATAGTCAGCGCAGGAATCCTTGTTACTGATTTCTGAAAAGCTATCTACCGACTCACGGCGTATGCTACAAAATGGTGTGCCACGGTTTGGCGACTTTTGCCGATGCACTCCGTGCAGGCAGCGCCGAGGCAAAGAGGTAAGCTGGCGGCCCTACTTTTTTAACTTTGAAGATGCACTCCGTGCAGGCAGCGCCGAGGCAAAGTTCGGTTTTTAGTTATCCGTATAAGAATTGCAATGGATGCACTCCGTGCAGGCAGCGCCGAGGCAAAGGCAAACCTATTTGCAATAAGGAGGGTGCTCCCAACGATGCACTCCGTGCAGGCAGCGCCGAGGCAAAGTGCGATGGTCTCGCCGCCCTTGCAATGCCATGCGGGATGCACTCCGTGCAGGCAGCGCCGAGGCAAAGGCTCACCGGTGCCGGGGATGGACACCACCAGGGGCACGATGCACTCCGTGCAGGCAGCGCCGAGGCAAAGGCCGCTAGATCCCACCAAGCACCGCACCCGGCAGGGATGCACTCCGTGCAGGCAGCGCCGAGGCAAAGGTATACCATCGTATACGGTCGTACCCTCGCGACGTGGATGCACTCCGTGCAGGCAGCGCCGAGGCAAAGCTGGAGACGAAGCGTTTTGCATCATCGCGTGCGACGATGCACTCCGTGCAGGCAGCGCCGAGGCAAAGACAGGATACGCAGTCCTTGGCCATTGTCCCTTTGGCCGATGCACTCCGTGCAGGCAGCGCCGAGGCAAAGTACTATATCCATAATCCGGTATAGTACGACTTTCACGATGCACTCCGTGCAGGCAGCGCCGAGGCAAAGGGGTCCCCCTGAAACGAGGCCCGGAACTGATTAAAGATGCACTCCGTGCAGGCAGCGCCGAGGCAAAGAACACGGAAAAGAGAACCCAACCGGTTATACCAAAGATGCACTCCGTGCAGGCAGCGCCGAGGCAAAGCCATGCGTCAATGCGATCCTCCCGCACCGGCACCACGATGCACTCCGTGCAGGCAGCGCCGAGGCAAAGACAGCGTAGAAACCGTCGCACAGCCCACCGTTGATGATGCACTCCGTGCAGGCAGCGCCGAGGCAAAGGCGCATCAAAGAAAAAGGGACCGCCGCCCGATGGTCATATCGACCACCGTGCGGCGTTTTTCTTATCTTCCCCCTCCCGAATCCCCACGCTCTTGCCCTCGTCCTCCGTCACTATGTACAATCCAGCCCCAATCTTTTTGACAGATCCAGCATTGCGAAGCAGAATCTTTCCCACCGTGCCAATGTTATCTGTGACGGGTCGCCTTCGCGGATACGCATGGTGCGGCGAATCTCCTTGGGGATGACCACCCGCCCCAGGTCATCAATACGTCTGACAATGCCTGTAGCTTTCATATATCAAATTCCTCCAGTCGATGCAAATGTTGCACAGATAGTATCCGCCTGCCAAAGGCCGGCTATGCAGATATTTCCTGTTTCCTGTTTTTGGAAAGCCGCGCCGCGAAAAAATGCGCATGCCGCTTGAACTCGAACTAATTCCTTGATTTGGCCCTTGATTACTTCCTCGTTTAGCTGTACAATTTTCTCGGACATAGTTTGCTGTCTCCTTTCAGAATGGTGTGTCGTGACTTCATTCTACCAGAGCCTGCAAGCTATGCCTCCTTTTTTGCTCTTTTCAATTTGCGCAACTTATTGTACCTTATCGTATCAAAGACAGCGTTTTTATAGAACCACCATGAAACACAGGTCGATCAGAAACCGCTGCATCGCGGTGCTGTTGGCGCTCCTGTACTTCAGCTGGCGGATGTGCAGGCTGTTGAGATACTGACAGCGGCCTATAGCAAAACGTCCCCGCGGTCTGATGCCGCGGGGACGTTTTGCCATCCCATTCCACAAAATTCACAAAAGCCTCTTTTCAAGATTGTCCGCTGATGGTATAATATCTCCGTTATTTTGTACTACAGGGGGAATCACTACCATGAAAAAAACCGTTTTGCGCAAATACGCCCAGCTCATCGCCCAGACCGGCGTCAATGTGCAGCCCGGGCAGGAGGTGTTCATCGCCGCCGACCTGGACCAGCCGGAGTTCGTAAAAATGCTGGTGGAGGAGTGCTATAAGCGCCGGGCCAAGAAGGTGGTGGTGGACTGGAGCTATCAGCCCCTGCAAAAGCTCCACTACCGCTATCGCACCCTGACCACCCTGTCCAAGCTGGACAACTATGAGGAGGCCCGCTGGCAGCACTATGTGGACACCATCCCCTGCCGCATTTACCTGCTGTCGGAGGACCCCGACGGACTGAAGGGCATCAATCAGGAGAAGATGGCCAAGGCTCAGCAGCGGACCTATCCCACCATCCGCAAATACCGGGACCAGATCGAGAACAAGTATCAGTGGTGCATTGCCGCCGTACCCGGCGCGGCCTGGGCCAGGAAGCTGTTCCCCGGCCTGCGTACCAGTCAGGCTATGGAGAAGCTGTGGGAGGCCATCCTGGCCACCAGCCGCGTGGATGACGACCCTGTGGCCGCCTGGGACGCCCACAACAAGGACCTGCATGACCGCTGCCAGTATCTCAACAGCCTGCACATCCGCCAGCTGAAGTACAGGAGCGCCAACGGCACGGACCTGACCGTGGGCCTCATTCCGGAGGGGCAGTTCTGCGGCGGCGGCGAGACCAGCCTCCAGGGCATCTTCTTCAACCCCAACATCCCCACCGAGGAGTGCTTCACCTCTCCCATGAAGGGTCAGGCCGAGGGCATCGTTTACTCCACCAAGCCCCTGAGCTACCAGGGCCAGCTCATCGACAACTTCTGGATCCGCTTCCACCAGGGCAAGGCCGTGGAGTGGAACGCTCAGGTCAACAACGAGCTGCTGACCAAGCTCATCACCATGGACCAGGGCAGCTGCTATCTGGGTGAGTGCGCGCTGGTGCCCTTTGATTCCCCCATCAACCAGTCCGGCCTGCTGTTCTACAACACGCTGTTCGACGAGAACGCCTGCTGCCACCTGGCTCTGGGCATGGGCTTTGCCGATACCATCCGCGACTTCCAGAGCAAGACCCTGGATGAGTGCCGCAGCCTGGGCGTCAACGACTCCATGGTCCACGAGGACTTCATGATCGGCTCGGCGGACCTGTCCATCGACGCCGTGTGTGAGGATGGCCGGACCGTGCCCCTGTTCCGGAACGGCACCTGGGCTTTCTGAAAGAGATAAGAGGCCATCATATCAAATGCCCCCGGAGCGCTGCTCCGGGGGCATTTGGGCTTATCTCACTTGTTTTTAATAGCTGGGCCCGAAGGGGTCGATGGGACGGAATTCGTCGTCCTCTCCGCCGTCCTGGGGCGGCTGATAGCCGATGCCCTTGATCTTCTTGATCTCCTGGAAATAGCCCACGTTGGCCTGCTCCTTGTAGGGAGCGATCCAGATGTTCAGAATGCCCAGAGTCAGCCAGCACAGGATGGACCATCCCAGGAAGGACAGGTCCAGCACAAACAGCGTACCCTTGAAGCCTGCTGTCTGGGCCTTGCTCATGTTGATGGCCTCCAGAATGCCGATCTCCGGATTCTCGCACAGATTATAAATGGCGAACCGGTACCGGTACTGGGCGATGATGCCGGGGATGAGGAACAGAAGGGACCAGAGATAGACAAAGATCCCCATGACGATGTTCAGCAGGATCAGCTTCCCCAGAAAGGCGAACCCGTCCAGCAGACAGCCGTAGGGCATTTCCTTTCCCTGCCGCACGCCCAGATGATAGATGGACCATCCGGCATTGATGATGACCTGAGCCAGCCAGTTCACTGCCGCCACAAAGGCCATCAGCAGCACGGGGAACTCCGGGAAGGCGGGCAGCATGGCCGCCGCCTGCTGACCATAGAGCTCCGCGACCTGGTCCACGGTTCTGGACGCGCCCACATAGGAGTCCAGCGCCTCCAGCAGGCCGGTGACCGCCAGAACGATCAGCGTCACCAGATACGCGTTGACCCGCGCCCCGCGAACCACCTGCTTGGCTTCCTCTTTTATTTGAATGCGATCGGGCATGAAAGCACTTCCTTTCTCACGCCGCCTGCCGGGCGGCTATATCTGTTTTCCCGCGCATAGTATACCACAACGGCCCCGTGAACACAAGACCGGTTCCTTTTCAGGAAATCTCAGGCAGTTTTGGATAAATATTCCGCTCAAATCCTCCGCAAATGCTAAGAATAAGACAAAAAGCCGCAAATTCCACAGAAAACCGGAATACAGGGGGTGGACAAGAGGACAAATCTGGTGTAGAATTTAGAGCAGTATGTGGTGGCATAGGGCCACCCAGTAGTAAGATGAGGTGAAGACAATGGCACAAGCTTTCTTTGGCGGCGTTCATCCCAATGATATGAAGGCCGCGACCAATGAAAAGGCCATCGAGCAGCTGGCAGCCCCGGCTGAGGTGGTCATTCCCATGTCTATGCACATCGGTGCACCCTGCAAGCCCATCGTTGCGGTGGGCGACAAGGTGACCATCGGTCAGAAGATCGGTGAACCCGGCGGTTTCGTGTCCGCTCCCATCCATGCCAGCGTATCCGGCACGGTGAAGGCGGTGGAGCCCCGTCCCTTCTCCATGGGCGGGACCATGATGTCCGTGGTCATCGAGAACGACTTCCAGAACACCGTGTGCCCGGACATTCATCCCGTTGCCGATCCCGACAGCCTGACGCCTGAGCAGCTGGTGGAGATCGTCAAAAACGCCGGTATCGTGGGCCAGGGCGGCGCGACCTTCCCCACCCATGTGAAGATCAGCTCCGGTCTCGGCAAGGTGGACTATGTCATCATCAACGCCGCCGAGTGCGAGCCCTACATCACCGGCGACCACCGCACCATGCTGGAGCGGCCAGAGCAGGTCATCAAGGGCGCTACCCTGCTGGCCAAGTGCTTCGGCGTGGAGCATGTGTACATCGGCATCGAGGCCAACAAGCAAAACGCGGCCGACGTGCTTAACAAGACGATTGCCGAGCTGAAGGCTCCCGTGGTGGTAGAGGTCCTGCATACCCGCTATCCCCAGGGCGCTGAAAAGCAGCTGTGCCAGGCTATCTCCGGCCGCCAGGTTCCCTCCGGCAAGCTGCCTGCCGACGCCGGCTGCTGCATTTTCAACCTGAACACCACCTGCTCCATTTACAAGGCCGTTTACACCGGCATGCCCGTTGTCAGCAAGGTGGTCACCGTCTCCGGCTCCGGCGTGATCGAGCCCAAGAACCTGGAGTGCCCCATCGGCACCCCCATCACCAAGCTGTTCGACGCCTGCGGCGGCCTGAAGGAAGAGACCTATAAGCTGATCATGGGCGGCCCCATGATGGGCCTGGCCCAGTACAATCTGGACGTCACCGTGGGCAAGGGTACCGGCGCCATGCTGGCCTTCGCCGGCGACGAGGAGCAGTACGAGGAGCATCCCCAGTGCATCCGCTGCGGCAAGTGCGTGGGCGTATGTCCCATGCGCCTGGAGCCTGTGTTCATGTATAAGTATCTGATGAAGGGCGACGTGGACACCTGGCAGAACACCCTGCACGGCATGGACTGCATCGAGTGCGGCGCCTGCGCCTACACCTGCCCCGCCCGTCTGCCGCTGACCCACGCCTTCCGCATGGGCAAGCAGAAAGTCAACAACGCAAGAATGGCCGCCAAGGCCAAGGCAGAGGCCGAGAAGGCCGCCGCCGAAAAGAAGGAGGCGTAAACCATGACCGATTACAAGAATTTGAAGCTGATCGCGTCCTCCTCCCCCCACATCCGGTCCAGCGAGAGCACCCGGACCATCATGATGGACGTGATCATCGCCATGATCCCCGCCCTGGCTATGAGCGTGTTCGTATTCGGCTTCCGCGCCCTGGCGCTGACGCTGGTGTCCGTGGCCGCCTGCGTGTTCTGGGAGTGGGGCTATCGCAAGCTCCTGAAAAAGCCCCAGTCCATTGGCGACCTGTCCGCCGTGGTCACCGGTATGCTGCTGGCCTTTGTGTGCCCCCCCACGCTGCCCTATTGGATGATCATCATCGGCGCGTTCTTCGCCATTGTGGTGGTCAAGCAGCTGTACGGCGGCATCGGCTGCAACTTCCTCAACCCCGCTCTGGCGGGCCGTGCCGCTCTGCTGGCCAGCTATGCCACGGCCATGACCACCTGGGCCGTGCCCATGAGCAAGCTGTCCGCCTTCGGCTCCAACGCTGATGCCGTCACCTCCTCCACCCCCCTGGCCATGATGAAGAACGGCGACTTCGCCACCCTCACCAGCACCTATTCCGTGGTGGATATGTTCCTGGGCCGCGTCGGCGGCTCCCTGGGCGAGGTTTCCGCGCTGATGCTGCTGCTGGGCGGCGTGTACCTGGTGATCCGCAAGGTCATCTCCTGGCACATCCCCGTGGCCTACATTGCCACCGTGGCCATTCTGACCCTCATCGCCGCTCCTGCCGGCATCTCCGGCGTGGACTACATGCTGTACAATGTGTTCGGCGGCGGCCTGATGCTGGGCGCCATCTTCATGGCTACCGACTACGCCACCTCTCCCGTCACCAAGCCCGGCCAGATCATCTTCGGCATCGGCTGCGGCCTGCTGACCTGCTTCATCCGCCGCTTCGGCTCCTATCCCGAGGGCGTTTGCTATTCCATCCTGATCATGAACTGCACCACCTGGCTGCTGGATAAGTACATCCGTCCCACCATCTACGGTGCTCCCAAGAAAGAAAAGAAGGAGGCGGCTGCAAAATGAAGATCTCCGGTAAGTTTATTCTGAAGGTCGCCGGCACCCTGACCGTTATTTCCCTGATTACGGCCTTCCTGCTGGGCCTGGTCAACGGCGTCACCAAGGACAAGATCGCCGCCATCGATGCAGAAAAGACCCGCGTGGCCATGAGCGCCGTTGTCCCCGAGGGCAGCGAGTTCACCGACGCGCTGGAGCTGACCGACGACGTGGTGGCCGCGGCTAAGGCCCAGGGCGGCACCATCACCGAGCTCTACGGTGTCACCAACGGCGGCGCCGAGGCTGGCTATGTGGTCAAGGTCTCCGCCTCCGGCTCCCAGGGCACCATCACCATGATGGTGGGCATCGATGCCAACAAGGCCATCACCGGCATCTCTGTGGTCAGCCACTCCGAGACCTCCGGCATCGGCACCAAGGTGGTTGAGAACAAGCCCAACGCCGCCGGTACCCCCGTCCTGGATCAGTTTATCGGCATGTCCGGCGCCGGCTCTCTGGTGGTGGGCAGCAACATCACCGCCGTCTCCGGTGCCACCGTTTCCACCAAGGGCATCACCATGGGCGCCAACGCCGCCCTGGCTGCCGTGGAAGCTCTGGGCTAAGAAAGGAGGAGCTGCAATATGAACTTTGGCAAGCAATTCAAAGAGGGCCTGATCACCCAGAACCCCGTGCTGGTGCAGCTGCTGGGTATGTGCTCCACCATGGCCATCACCACGTCGTTCTTCAACGGCCTGGGCATGGGCGTGTCCGTGCTGATCATCCTGACCCTTTCCAACATTTTCATCGCGCTGCTGCGCAAGATCATCCCCAATGAGGTCCGTATCGCCTGCTTCATCGTGGTCATCGCCGGCTTCGTTACCTGCGTGGACCTGCTGCTCAAGGCGTTCGTTCCCGCCCTGTCCAACTCCCTGGGCGTGTTCATCCCCCTGATCGTGGTGAACTGCATCATCCTGGGCCGTGCCGAGGCCTTTGCCTCCAAGAACACGGTGGGTGCTTCCACGGTGGACGGCATCTGCCAGGGCATCGGCTATACCATCGTCCTGATCATCATGTGCGTGTTCCGCGAGTTGCTGGGCTCCGGCAAGTTCGGCGGCGGCCTGTTGGGCGGCGGCGGACTGGGCAGCGCCCCCGGCATCACCATCTTCCCCGAGGAGTTCGGCATCAAGCTGCTGACTCTGCCTGTCGGCGGCTTCCTGACCCTGGGCGCCCTGATCGCCCTGATGCAGTGGGCCCTGGCCAAGAGCGAAAAGAAAAAGGAGGCCAAGTAAGCTATGTCTATTACGACTCTGCTCGCCATTTCTCTTGGCGCTATCCTGACCAATAACTTTATCTTTGCCCAGTTCCTGGGCTGCTGCCCCTTCCTGGGCGTGTCCAAGAAGATCGACACCGCCGTGGGCATGGGCGCGGCCGTGACCTTTGTTATGGGTCTGGCCTCCGCATTCTGCTACCTGGTGAACCTGATCCTCATCCCTCTGCACCTGGAGTTCATGCAGACCGTGGCCTTCATCCTGGTCATCGCCGGTCTGGTGCAGTTCGTGGAAATGTTCCTGAAGAAGAACATCCCCACCCTGTACACCGCCCTGGGCGTGTACCTGCCCCTGATCACCACCAACTGCGCCGTGCTGGGCGTCGCCCTGCTGAACGTGCAGAATGACTACAACTTCATCGGGTCCGTGGTCTACGGCATTACCGGTGGTCTGGGCTTCCTGCTGGCCATCTTCCTGTTTGCCGCCGTCCGCGAGCAGCTGGAGGTTTCCAGCGACAGTCCCAAGTCCTTCGAGGGCTTCCCCATCGCGCTGGTCACCGCCGGCCTGATGGCTCTGGCCTTCATGGGCTTCAGCGGCCTGAAGGTCTGGTAAGGAGGAAGAATTATGGAATTTACTACTGTCATTTGGGCCGTTGTGATCCTTGGCGCTCTTGCCATCGTGTTCGGCCTGATCCTGGCGGTGGCCGCCAAGGTCTTTGAGGTAGAGGTGGATCCCCGCCTGCCCGAGATCCAGGCATGTCTGGCCGGCGCCAACTGCGGCGGCTGCGGCTATCCCGGCTGCGGCGGCTGCGCTGAGGCCATTCTGGCCGGCAAGGCTCCCATCAACGCCTGTGCTCCCGCCGGCGCCGAGGGCGCTGCCAAGATCGCTGCCATCATGGGCATGGCGGCTCCCTCCGGCGAGAAGATGGTGGCCCACGTTCTGTGCAACGGCGGCGTCAATGCGGTGAAGAACTTCGAGTATCGCGGCGTCAACGACTGCCTGGCCGCCACCAAGGTCCTGGCCGGTGACGCGCTGGCCTGCAAGTACGGCTGCCTGGGCTTCGGCTCCTGTGTGGCCGCCTGTAAGTTCGACGCCATCCATGTGGGCGAAAACGGCGCTGCTGTGGTGGACAAGGAAAAGTGCACCAACTGCGGCGCCTGCCGCGAGGCCTGCCCCCGGAAGCTGATCGTGGAGGTCCCCTATTCCAAGAAGGTGTTCGTCAACTGCTCCAACAAGGACAAGGGCCCCGCCGTTACCAAGGTCTGCGCCAACTCCTGCATCGGCTGCGGTCTGTGCCAGCGCACCTGTAAGTTCGACGCCATCCATGTGGTCAACAACGTGGCCGTCATCGACTATACCAAGTGCAAGGGCTGCACCATGTGCGCCAAGGCCTGCCCCCGCAACGCCATTGAGCCTATCCCCACCCCCGAGGAGAAGGAGAAGTTCAAGGCCGCTCAGAAGGCTGCCGCCGAGAAGAAGGCCGCTGCCGCCAAGGCTGCTGCCGAAAAGGACGCCGCCCAGAAGGCTGAGTAAGCCAAGCGAAAAGCTGATAAAAACGCCGTCCGCCATCGTATGGGTGCTCATAAGACAGTAATTCTAAGAATTACGAAATGAGCATCTGTCAGGCGGGATTGGCAGCAAAATAACGGGTATCTGGTGAGAGCCGGATACCCGTTATTTTTTTGCCGTCACGGAAAGCAATAGAGTCATTCACAGCTTTCAGGTATAACTACCTTAAATCAATCCCATCCATTCCGAGATTTTTTCAAAAAATCTCAAAAAAGTTTGGAAGCATTGGAACAGTTCGGCCCTTCTCATCATTGAAGTCCAGACCCACAACGCCGATCTCAAAAAGCGGCTGACGGCATTTGCGGCAAAGCACCCGCAATGCTGCCGCCAGACCGACGCAGACGAACAGGGCGGGCTGACCTTTGAGATTGAGAAAGGGCGACTGAGCTTTCGGCTAACCGCCCCATACAGCGCAGAACGCCGCAGGGCGGCAAGCGAAGCGGCAAAGCAAAACGACGTTCATAAAAAGGTCGCTGATTTACCATGAATAAGGCGTTGATGTAAGTCGCTTTATATGCTATGCTTATCAGTGAGAAGTCGTTGGCAAACCGTGAGTTGTGGAGGTGAAAACAAATGAAGTATTTAGTTCTATTAGCAGGCTGTGGCCTCGGCGATGGTTCATGTATAGAAGAAGTAATTCTGACGTATGTAGCGCTTGATAAATATGGGTGTGATTACGCTCCTGTCGCAGAAGATGTTTCCATTCAGTCTGTTAACCACCTGACAGAGCAGATAGGAGAAAAGCGGAATATCCTTATAGAAGCAGCCCGCATCGGTAGGGGACGCATTAAAGATATTCATGAGGTTGATTTTGCAGAATACGATGCATTGA
>JABLTO010236297.1_pt1 | contig 24319 bp, 14 predicted proteins | sample 7160091 | NCBI WGS metagenome assembly JABLTO01 (sample SAMN14651225, study PRJNA627086) | human gut metagenome | isolation source: feces | host: Homo sapiens
ACAAAAGCTGAATAATTTTGATGGATTTAAAAACAATTTGGTTGTATACTTCTACGTGATGTATATTATGGCGGTATCGAGTGAACCCCGGTATTGTGTCTATATATGTTTTATGACCGGTACACTTGTATACATTATTATTTTCTTGTTTTTGTTTACAAACAAGAAAAATAGTATTAATATACAACAAATTGTGATTTTTTTATGAAGTAAAGGAGGTGAATTAATTTGGGGTTAGCTGAGGAACTAACAGAAAAGCTTGATATAGCGTCCAAAGTATATCACTTACATCTGGGAAGCTTCGACATCCCGCTGCCGCAGTCAGTTGTGGTCACATGGGGAGTCATGGTGTTCCTGGTGATCCTGGCCATCGTGTTTACCAGAAAGCTGGAAGTAGTGCCGAAAGGCAAGCAGGCCGTATTTGAGTCATTCATGGATTTCATATACGGACTTTTCTACGGCATTCTGGGCGAGAGAGGAAAACGGTATATACCGTACCTCATAACGGTGCTGCTCTATCTCGGTATATCCAATATGCTGGGACTTATAGGTATCGCTCCGCCGACAAAGGATCTGAACGTTACAGCAGGTCTTGCGCTGATGAGTATCGTACTCGTTCAGTACGCCGGCATAAGGCAGAGGGGCGTAGGCGGCTGGCTGAAGCATTTTGCTCATCCGCTTGCGATGATCACGCCTATGAACATACTCGAGCTGGCTATCAGGCCGGTTTCGCTGTGTATGCGACTTTTTGGTAACGTTCTTGGCGCGTATATCGTCATGGAACTTATCATTTACTGCGTGCCTGCGGTAGTTCCGCTCGTAGCGAGCGCGTACTTCGATATATTCGATGGTATACTTCAGGCTTACGTATTCTGTTTCCTGACCTCATTATTTATTCAGGAATCGATCGAGGATTAAGAATTCAGAATTCGCACATCCAGAAACTATTTTTTTATGAGAACGGCACATGACTGAAAAAATGAAATTATGAAAATTATAAAAAATAAATGTGCCGCAGAAAAACTACAAAATGCATAATTAAACAGGAGGACAATTATTATGACAGGTTTAATCGCAATTGGTGCAGGTCTTGCAGTATTAACAGGTTTCGGTGCAGGTATCGGTATCGGTATCGCTACATCTAAGGCAGCAGAAGCTATCGCAAGACAGCCGGAAGCAAAGGGTTCTATCACAAGTACACTTATCCTCGGATGCGCACTCGCAGAAGCAACTGCCATCTACGGTTTCGTTATCGCGCTCTTAATCATAGTAATGCTCGGCTAACCCCGAATACGAATATTCAGTAAATGTGATACAGCGCAGCGGCCGCCCGGCGGCCGGACATCACTGCGGGACGCCGCGAGGCGTCGTAAGTGTATGATATTTACAAGATCATTTATTTATTATATTAAGTATAGTTAACGGAATATTGGAGGCAAAAGCGTGCTTACATTAAACTGGGGAATATTCTGGATTGTTTTCAATATCATCGTTCTCTTTATCCTGCTCAGGATCTTCTTATTCAAGCCGCTGAACAAGCTGGCTGCAAAGCGTACTGCCCTCATCGAAGGACAGATAGAAGAGGCTGACACAAAGAATAAAGAAGCGGCTGCATTGAAGGAACAGTACGAAGCTTCGCTGAAGGGCGCGAAAGAGGAATCAGCTCAGATCGTGTCTACAGCTAAGGAACGTGCGCAGATCCAGTACAATTCTATAATTGATAAGGCTAATGAAGACGCGGCACATATCGTAGAGCAGGCTAACAAGGCTGCTGAAAGCGACCGTGAGCAGATCATGCGCGACGCTCAGAACGAGATCGCCGGCATCGCTCTCGCAGCTGCATCCAAGGTGCTCGGAAGCACTGTGGACGGCGGCGCAAACAAGAAGCTGCTTGACGATTTCCTCGCAGGAGAGGAGTAGGATAAATGATAGATTTACCCACAAACTATGCCAGAGTCTTATTTGATATGAATATCGAAGCGGAGCAGGTCGAAGACATGCGCGCACTTCTGACAGAGTCACCGGAGCTTAAGGAAGCTCTGACTAACCCTCTCGTCAGAAAGGCTGAAAAGCGCAATGTGATAGACAAGCTGTTTCCGCAGTCCGTAAGAAGTTTTGTCAAAGTAATGAGCGACAACGACGACATCGAGTGTGCAGATGAAATGCTCGAAGCTTATGACGCCATGGTGCGTGAGAGCAAGTCTACAGTAAAGGCTGTATTTACTTATGTGACAAAACCGGATGATGCTCAGATCGAACAGTTGAAGAAGAAAATCGCAAAGGATTACAATAAAAAGAACGTTGTGCTTGAGCTTGAGCAGGACAAATCGCTTCTCGGCGGTTTCGTGCTCACTGTGGGCGATACTGTTCTTGACCAGAGCGTAAAAACATCAATGACAAGATTACAGCGTCATTTTGCAGAGAGGTGAGAAGTTGAGTAACGTAAATTCGCAGGGAATCATTTCCGTATTAAAAAGCGAAATCGAAAATTACGATAACAAGGCTCAGGTCGAAGAAATCGGAAGGATCATCAGCGTTGGTGATGGTATCGCGAACGTTTACGGCCTTGAGCACGTAATGTACGGCGAACTCGTTGAGTTCGAAAACGGCACTACAGGTATCGCTCAGAACCTCGAGACGAAGTCTATAGGCTGCGTACTCCTGGGAAGCGATCACGGTCTCGTAGAGGGATCGAAAGTAACACGTACCGGCAAGCAGGCCGGTGTAGCGGTAGGCGAAAAGATGCTCGGCCGCGTTGTTAATGCGCTCGGCGCGCCGATCGACGGCGAAGGCGCTATAGAAACTACAGATTACAGACCTATCGAGCACAAGGCTCCGGGCGTAATCACAAGAAAAGAAGTATCTCAGCCGCTTCAGACTGGTATACTCGCTATCGACTCCATGTTCCCTATCGGACGTGGTCAGAGAGAGCTTATCATCGGCGACAGACAGACAGGTAAGACTGCTATCGCTATCGACACTATCCTGAACCAGAAGGGTCAGGATGTAATATGTATTTATGTAGCTATCGGTCAGAAGGCTTCTACTGTAGCCAAGACTGTAAATACACTCAAGAGATACGGCGCTATGGAGTACTCCATCGTAGTAAACTCACCTGCCAGCGAACCTGCTCCACTGCAGTACCTCGCTCCTTATACAGGTGCAGCTATCGGTGAACACTTCATGGATCAGGGCAAGGACGTGCTTATCGTTTATGATGACCTTTCAAAGCACGCGCAGGCATACAGAGCAATGTCTCTGCTGCTCCACAGACCGCCTGGACGTGAAGCTTACCCTGGTGACGTATTCTATCTCCACTCAAGACTCCTTGAGCGCGCCTGCAGACGTGACGCTGCTTTTGGCGGCGGTTCAATGACTGCGCTGCCTATCATCGAAACACAGGCCGGAGACGTATCAGCATATATCCCTACAAACGTAATATCTATCACAGACGGTCAGATATTCCTTGAGACAGACCTGTTCTTCTCAGGCGTAAGACCTGCGGTAAACGTTGGTCTTTCTGTATCCCGTGTAGGTGGTAAAGCACAGACTAAGATCATGAAGACTGTATCAGGTTCACTCCGTGTAGACCTCGCTCAGTACCGTGAAATGGAAGTATTTACTCAGTTCAGTTCAGATCTGGACGATGCAACTAAGGAACTTCTCGCACACGGCAAGAGCCTTATCGAACTCCTGAAGCAGCCTTTATATAACCCTATGCCGCTGCACAAGCAGGTAATACTGCTTTGCGCTGCTAACGCAAAGATATTCATCGACATCCCTCTGAAGGAGATCGAAGCCTTCAAGAACGGCGTTATCGAGTATATCGAAACTGTACATTCTGATATCGTTGATGAGATCAACGAAAAGAAGGTAATGAACGACGAGCTGCAGGAAAAGATCCTTGCTGCTGTCAAAGAATATAAGAGCAGGTAGGTGATTTCATGGCAAGCATGAGCGAGATCCGTACGAGGATCAGCAGTGTCCAGGATACGATGAAGATCACTAATGCGATGTATCTTATCTCGTCTGCAAAGCTCAGAAAGGCTAAAAGCGGCCACGAAAAGGTGAGTCCGTATTTCAGACTTCTGCAGCAGACTATCGCAGATATTCTCGACAGATGCCCGGATCTTGAAGAGGATTTTTTTGAGGAGAGATCTCCGAGAACTATCCCTGAGAACGGAAAGCGCAGAACGATCATCGTGATCTCATCTGATAAGGGACTCGCCGGCTCGTACAATCACAACGTCTTCAAGAAAGTCGAAGAACTTATTGCAGACGATTCTGAAAATACTCTCATTCTCGTTGGTCACATGGCTGTAAATTACTTTAAGAATTTCAAAAATGTAACTATCGACGAAAAGCATATATATCCGGCTGCGGATCCGGCTATGTACCGCGCCAGAGATATTGCAGAGCATGTTATAGGACAGTTCCTTGAAAATGAAGTAGACGAAGTATACGTTGTATATACGGATATGATCAACTCAATGTCTTTCGAGACACGGACAAAGCGTATAATGCCGCTGTCAACAAAGATGTTTGAGAATATTGAAGTAGGAGAAAATCTGAGAGAACCTGTATTCTCTCCTTCTCCTGAAGCTGTGATCAAGCATGTCGCTCCTAACTATATAAAAGGACTGATCTACGGCGCCATGGTAGAATCATACGCTTGCGAGCAGAGTGCGCGTATGACTGCTATGGATAATGCCACAACGAATGCCAAGGATATGATACGCGAACTCTCCCTGGCATATAACCGTGAAAGACAGGCTGCCATCACTCAGGAGATAACTGAGATCGTAGGCGGCGCGTCTGCACAGTAACAGGAGGAATAAATGAATAAGGGAACGATCACACAGGTCATCGGACCTGTTGTAGATGTATTATTTGAAGGAGATTACCTTCCCCTCATTAAAGAAGCCCTCACAGTTGAACTTAACGGCAAGCCTCTCGTAATGGAGGTTGCATCACATATGGGAAACAGAGTTGTGCGCTGCATCGTGCTCGACTCCAGTGAAGGCCTCGCAAAGGGTATGGAAGTAACAGCTACAGGCGACTATATCAAGGTCCCTGTAGGCGAATCTACTCTCGGTCGTATGTTTAATGTAGTCGGTGAGACGATCGACGGCGGTGAGCCTGTAAAGGGCGAAGAACAGTGGCCTATCCACAGAGAACCGCCTACATTTGACGAGCAGACTCCGGTAGTAGAGATACTTGAAACAGGCATCAAGGTAGTAGACCTTCTTGCACCTTACGCTAAGGGCGGTAAGATCGGTCTGTTCGGCGGTGCCGGCGTAGGTAAAACAGTACTGATCCAGGAGCTCATTACAAACATCGCTACAGAGCACGGCGGTTACTCAATATTCACAGGCGTTGGAGAACGTACTCGTGAAGGTAATGACCTCTGGAACGAAATGACAGAATCAGGCGTAATCAAGAAGACAGCCCTCGTGTTCGGTCAGATGAACGAACCACCTGGAGCTCGTATGCGTGTTGCTCAGACAGGTCTGACACTCGCTGAGTACTTCCGTGACAAGATGCACCAGGACGTACTGCTCTTCATCGATAACATATTCCGTTTCGTACAGGCAGGTTCAGAAGTATCTGCCCTGCTCGGACGTATGCCTTCAGCCGTAGGTTATCAGCCTACACTGGCTAACGAAGTAGGTGAACTTCAGGAAAGGATCACTTCAACAAAGAACGGTTCCATCACATCTGTACAGGCCGTATACGTACCTGCCGATGACCTGACTGACCCTGCTCCTGCAACAACATTCACACACCTCGATGCAAAGACAGTACTTTCAAGAAAGATCGCTGAACAGGGTCTTTACCCTGCAGTTGACCCTCTCGAATCCACATCACGTATCCTGGAAGCTGAAGTTGTAGGTGAAGAGCACTATGAAATAGCAAGAAGAGTTCAGGAAGCGCTCCAGCGTTACGCTGAACTGCAGGATATCATCTCTATCCTCGGTATGGAAGAACTCGATGAAGAGGATAAGAAGATCGTATACCGTGCAAGAAAGATCCAGAAGTTCCTGTCTCAGCCGTTCCACGTAGCTGAAAACTTCACAGGTATCCCTGGTAAGTACGTTCCTATCAAGGAAACTATCAAGGGCTTCAAGATGATCCTGGACGGCGAAATGGATGATGTTCCTGAAATGGCGTTCTTCAACTGCGGTCCTATCGAGGACGTTTTCGAAAAAGCTAAGACAATGCAGAATGCATAGTTGCATTTTCAAATGAAAGTGTGAGGTGCATATATGAAAACATTTAAGCTGGAGATCGTTGCTACTGACAAGGTATTCTACTCAGGCGACGCTGAGATGCTCGTATTTCCGAGTCTCGATGGCGAACACGGCGTACTTGCCGATCATGAACTCATGGTTGCGCCTGTAGTTGCCGGCGAGCTGCGTTACACAGTAAACGGCGAACAGAAGCTTGCCGCAGTAGGTAACGGTTTTGTCGAGATCCTTGGTGACAGAGTCATTTTAATATGTGACTTCGTAGAAAGACCTGAAGATATCGACGTCAAGCGTGCTCAGCTTGCGAAAGAAAGAGCAGAAGAACGTATCCGCCTCAAAAAAAGCGAACGCGAGTATGTACACAGCCAGGCGGCTCTCTCAAGAGCCATGGCTCGACTCAAGGTCACAAGCAAGAGCGGACGCAGATAATAACAATAAATATTCATGTAATATTACAAAAAAAACGGAGATCCATATCGGTCTCCGTTTTTTGTATGCGTATAACTGCGCGCGTCATCGCGCGAGCACCGGCGCGGCGGGCGCGCCGTATCATTCGGAACATCTGCATATTCGATCTATGCAGGCGCTGCAGTCTATCCAGCTGCAGCCGCGGCATATGGTCCGCAGGCGGTTTTCTGTCATCTGAGCGTCGATCGTCTGTGTGATCTCGCTGTAGATGTATTCTTTTTCTTCGAGGTCAAATTCTTCGATCATGCGGCGGTCAAACGTTTTGACATTATCCTGAGAGTCGCAAAGATCTTCGCCGCGCATGTGCGGACATGACGCGCACAATGAGTCTGTTGTGAATACGAGCTGTATTTTTGTGTCGGGCATGCTGCGCAGTATGTCTGTTATTTTATTCATGTTTTCGATGAAGTCGGGGCTGTAGCCCATGCCTTCGTAGCTCTGCGTGCAGAGCAGGTGGTGAGGTCGTAATCTTATCATGCTGTATACCTGTTTTGTGTTTATGCATCAATGCGATTTGATGCTGTAATGGACAAAAGATACGCGTCCGCCGGGCGGACGTATGAGTTGAAGTATAGCGTTAGTATTGTTGATTGTCAACCCTTGATGATGCTAATGGTTGACTATCAGGCGGCTTTATTTATGGATGTATTGAATGGTTTTTTGCTGTATAGTAGAATTGTTGTTATACGTTATTGTAAGTGAGGGATGAAGAAGCTGCGCAGGAAGGGTATGCAGGGATGAATATTTATAAATACGGTAAAAATCTGAGATGCGGCTATACTACCGGGGCGTGCGCTGCAGCTGCGGCGAGGGCTGCTGCTGATATGCTGCTTAATGACAGGGTAGCTGCAGATACGGAGCTTGTGCTTAAAGGCAGCGCGGTGATGTTTTCTGTTGAGGATGCAACGCGCGGTGACGGCTGGGCAAGGTGCGCTGTCAGAAAGGATGCGGGAGCTGATATAGATGTTACAGACGGGCTGCTGATATATGCCGAAGTGCAGCGTACAGCGGCAGGCAGCCGCGCAGGCGCCGCTGCGTTAGATCCCAAAAACGCCGACCCGCCTGAAAACGGAGCAAGCCGCGTCGGCAGGGCCGACCCGCCTGAACAGGAAATAAGCCACGTCGGCCGGACCGCCCCAACAAAAGAACGCATAATAATAAAAGGCGGTCCCGGAGTAGGCACCGTAACAAAAGCAGGCCTTGACCAGCCTGTCGGCGCGTCGGCCATAAACTCCGGGCCGCGCCGCATGATAACAGACGCCGTCCTGCAGATATGCGACGAAGCCGACTACGACGGCGCGCTTACAGTTACAGTATCCGTTCCCGGCGGCGCCGAAATAGCAGAAAAAACATTCAATCCCGTACTCGGTATACAGGGAGGGATCTCCATACTTGGAAGCACAGGAATAGTAGAGCCGATGAGCGAGCCGGCGCTCATAGAAACGATACGCGCCGAGATGCGCGTTAAATGGCTTGAGATAAGCGCATATAACGATGCGGCTGACGGAGTAAACAGTACGAATGACGCGGCAGATATGTATGGTGACGGCGCTGCAGAAACAGTACAGGGGGCTGGTGAACGCCGCGTAAAGCGCGATACTGTAGTCATCGTTCCGGGAAACTACGGTATGAAATTCGCCGCAGAAAAGCTCGGCGCGGTAGAAGACAGGACAGTAAAATGCAGCAACTTCATAGGAGAAGCGCTCGACTGCGCGTGTGAGCTCGGGATATCGGAGATAGTGATCGCCGGAAATCTGGGAAAACTTATAAAGCTCGCCGGCGGGATATTCAATACACACTCGCGAAATGCCGACTGCCGCATGGATATACTTATGCGCTGTGCCTTTACGGCCGCGTCAGAGCTTATAAACGGCTCGCAGAACGATCATATTAATAATAATGAGCAACTGTATCAAAATTACATAAAACGTCGCGCAGAGGCCGTTTGCGGGCTTATGACAGATCTGAACGGATGTGTAACGACAGACGCGGCGCTCGATGTGCTGAAAAGCGCCGGTACAGCTTTTTCAGGCGGTGACGCCTGCAATGACGAAAGTATTTGTGCGGAAGCTGTTGATATATTGGGCGCGACCATGAGAATCGTGGCTGAAAAAGCAGCGGCACATATAAAAAGGCGCTGCTCCGGTTCTGAAAACGGAATGCCTCGCGTTCGCTTGATCATTATATCAAACGATATGGATGTGCTGGCAGAAAAAGTAATCGAATAGCAGAAAAATCAATCAAATAAAGGTACTGCCCCATTACAGGAGCAGTACCTTTTTACTGTGTATTAAAGTTGAGAAAGAAAAATTTTAAATAAACAGTTTTTAAGAACAGTTTATTATCTGTAAAGCGAAGAAACGTAGTTGAGCATCATCTGAGCGACCTGTTCGCGAGTAGCGTTTGCGCGAGGCAGGAGCCTGTTATCGGTCGTTCCGTTGATGATACCGGCTTCAGCAGCCCAGAGCATGGCTTTTTCAGCATATCCGGATATTTCAGAAGCGTCGCTGAATTTAGCCAAGTGCGAACTGTCGTAAGTCACGTCAGGCTCGCCTGCGTTCCTGTAGAGCATAGCCGCGATCTGCTCGCGCGTTATGGATCCCTTAGGGTTCGAACCGTCAGATATGCCGTTTTCAACAGCCCAAGCCATACCCTTAGCAAGAGCGTCGCCGGATGTATCGGCGCCATTGAGTCTTGCTATTACAGTCATGAGCATTTCGCGCGTCATTTCAGCAGAAGGACTGAAGCTGTCAGCAGACGTTCCGTTGAAGAGGCCGTGGCCTGAAACAAACGCTATAGCGTCAGCAGACCAGGATCTTTCGTCAACATCAGAGAACTTCGTGCTTCTGTCGGCAGCCTTTATGACAGCGCCGTTCGGTACGCTCATGTAGAGCTTATTGTTTATGAGCACGGAATCGCGGATGAGCTCTTCTGTGCCGTCAGGTTTTACGATGTAGGCTGCAGTGCCAGGACCCGCGTTCTTTATATCTGCGATTATGACAGAATCCTTGTCTGAACCTGTCTTTACAGTTACAGAGCCGTCCTTTCCTGCAGTCGTCTCAAGCTTATTGCCGGAAGCGTCAGTTACAGCGCCGATCGTGATCGTGTTGTCTGAAGTTCCCGGAGTCGGATCTGTCGAAGGCGGAGTTACAGGAGTCGTTGTGCTGCCTGAACCGCCGGAAGAAGAACCTCCTCCACCGCCGCCACCGCCGGAGCTTGAATCTGAAGTCCATCCCGCGTAAAGCGTAATGTCACCGGTAAGCGTTATGCTGCTGCCCGCAGCAGTCTTAAGCTCGCTGTCTGTAAACCATCCGTTGAACTTATAGCCTGACTTTGATGGAACGTACTTTGAGATGTCGATGACAGAGTTTTCCTTGTCAGTAACAGGTGCTATATCGCTGCCGCCGTTTGTGTTGAAAGTGAGAGTGTATTTATTTACATCAGCTTCCTTGCTCCAGTGAGCGTAAACAGTCATATTCCTTGTGAACTTATCAGCCGGAGTGACCTTATTTCCACCTGTTTTACTTGTGAACCATCCGCTGAATACATATCCCTCAAGCGAAGGATCGTCAGGGAAGCTTGCTATCATGCTGCCTGCGCCGACCTGCCTCTGTACAAGAGAAGGAGTGCCGCCATTAGCGTCAAATCGTACGCGGTAAGCAGTAGCCTTGTCAGGCTCAAATACAGCGCTTACAGTAACGTCACCGTCAGGCATTACGAATGAATCACCGTCAACGATATTTACAGCGTCGCCGCTGTTGTCAGTTACGATAAATTTACTGAATGAGTAGCCATCATCAGCTGTTGCTGAAATGAGTACAGTATCACCATTATGAGCCTTTGAAGGGAACACCTCGATAGCTCCGCCGTCACATTCATCTGTCCTGACGTTATAAATAACATCTTCAACATAGTCAGGATCGTCGCTCCAGTGAGCGTATACAGTAGTATGCTTATCGAATACATTGCCATCAGTTATTTCATTACCACCTTCAGGTGCATCGAACCATCCGTCAAGTAAATACCTGTCACGAGACAGTGTTGGAAGAGTAACTATCTTGCCACTTGCAGAGGTAGGAAGAGTGAATTCATGGTTTTCACCATAATTTTCATTAAATGTTATCGTAAATGCACCTTCAGAGATCTCCTCAAATGATGCTTCTATAGTCAGCTTGTTGCCTGACAGATATGAAGGAACTGTGAATTTATATGGAAGTTCATCACTAGAGGAGTATGTAAATCTAGGACCGAATGCATTTGATTCATCTCTTCCTTTAAGTTGTGTCAGCTTGTAGCCGTTTTCAGCCTTAGGATAAATAAACAGTACGTCGCCTGAAATTATCTTATCCATAGAAGCTGTTACAGTACCGTGCGTTATATCATCCTTGATAATAACATCCGAAAAGCTTGAAGTTTCCACAGTGAGCGTCAGATCCTCTTCAAGAGACTTTGTTCTCCATACCCATGTACCGTTCTGGTTTTCAAATACGATATTGTTGTCTTTACCGGCAGATACAGAAGTTATTGGAGAACCAGCATACCTAGGAGAGACCTTTACTGTAACGCCTGTACCCTTGAGACCGCCGTTGCCTAAAGGGTAATCGTATACTTTAGATACTACAGCGCCATAGCCTGTATAATTTACAGTGCATATCTCACCGTCCTCTTCAGAAAGCACAGCGCTTATATCAATGTCAGAACTGAGATCTCTGACTGTATAAGACACGCTCTTTCCGCTGACAGTCTCATCGCCGTTCTTCCATGAATTTACGACCTTAGGACCGTTATAACGGAAAATTACAGTGCTGCCGTCAGCTACGACATTGCCGCTGCTTATCTGCGAACCGTTTAACGTAGCAGTTATATTATCTGCAAACCTTACTATATGATTCAATACCGGCTTGAATACGACGCGCAGTGTAGAACCGCTTTCAAGCAGTGAACTGTAAGAACAGCTCATCACAGTATCGTCGATATCGCTGTAAGTGCCGTTCTCAGTCCAGCCTGCGACTATATAACCGTTATCAGGTATAGCCGTTATATCAGCTGTCTCGCCGGGATAGAGCGTCAGTACATCGTCATAAGCGTCCTCAGATACTCCGTCGATATGCCACTGGAACATACCGTTTCCGCCGGAACTCAGCGCGAGCGTCCTGCCTGTCTGAGCTGTAAATACAGGAGTTAGCGTTATATCAGACTCTGCAGTGAACGTATACGAAGCATCATTGCTGACAGTTTTATCGCCGTCAGACCATCCTGTAAATTCATATCCGCGTGCAGGTGAAGCAGTGAATGTTACCTGCGTGCCGCCTGCCAGCAGACCTGAAGCAGAAGCCTCAGCAGAACCGCCGGCTGCTGCCTGATTAAGTGATATGTTATATTCGCCTGCAGCTACATCAGCTGATACAGAAGTATCTGCAGTCATAGTTATCCTGATTCCTGCATTCAGAGCTTCATCATTTATATTTTCATGTGATGAACCGGTTACATTCCATGAAGAGTTTTCAGTGAGTTTGTAACCCGGTGCAGGCTTTACAGTTATGACTGAATCACCCGTGATCTTTGTAAGATCGGAGATCTGTTTGCCGTCAGCGTCATAAGCGCTCAAATTATCGCTGAGTTCGAGCTTATACGTATCGCGCGCGAATTTCGCGTATAAGCGAACGCTGCTGCCAGGCATCTTTACTGTGAATGTCTCCTCTGTCGGATATTCTGCAGAAGCTCCTTCAGGGAAATATTCCCATCCTGTAAAATGATATCCTTCAGCGGCGGTCGCCTTGAACGTAAGCGGAGCACCCTGTGTAGGAACTGAGCCTGATGAGATCGATGTTCCCGCAGATGTACATTCTATGCTGCCCGCATTTTCAGGAGAAGCAGAGTATGTAAGATTATTCTGCTGTACCTTAAAGAATACGTGTACGTCAGCGCCGTCTACAGTCTGCGTAACAGTAAGTCTGTTTGTGCTGTTGCCCTCTACGACATTACCGTTTACTTCCCAGCGGTCTACTATGTAGCCGTCGTACGGCTGAGCGCTGAATACGAGCGTAGTGCCCGCAGGGAAAGATGTAAGGCTGCTCGAAGGACTTGCCATAGTGATCGTTCCCGAAGTCTGTCCGCCTGTTTTTTCAGCCGTCATCTTTACATCATACGTGTTGGCTATGATGTTTACAGAATCAGGTATTATAGTGAAGTTATAGCAGTCGTATACAGATACGAGATAGCTTTCTCTGACCGTAGTCATGTATTTTGAATCTGGTACGTTGATCCGTATACCATAGTTTGGATCAATATCATAAAAACCGTATGATCTGTTATCTGTAAGTGAGCTTCCACTATATGAGTCAGGCTTTTTATGATACAGAGCAGGAGCGTATCGACTTCCTTCCTTTAACGGATAGAAATCAGTATAGTCGAGATGAGTGTAATCACTGTGTTCATACTGCAGACCGCTACTTATATCATCTGATGCAGCGGAGAACATTATGTCGTAATCTGTGCCGTACTTTTCAGTACCCTTGAATGAAGGCTGACCTGTAAGGACAGTTCTGTCCTGTACTATCTGCCTCATATAATCTGAATATTCTGTTGAAGTAAACTTGCCATTTGAAAGCAGCTTAGCTGAATCCTTGTAAGGTATAGATTCCGGAAGGTCGCTGAAATCTATCTTTACGGTCGCATCCCTGCGTGAAACGTCGAATGTATAGAAATTACTGTCATAATACATTACTATTTTTCCTGTAAAGGCTGCGTATCCGGCTCTGAAGCGTTTCAGCACAGCATCTCCCATCATCTTGTATGTCTTTTGGTCAGCTGATGATACATACGTTACCCACCATGTTGGGTTAGGGTAGTCGTCATCCGTATCACTGAATTTCAGGACTGCTTCTTTTTTATATGACTCGGCATTATTGTAGTTGTCATTGTCATATATCGTATACTGAATGTTAAAGTAACGTCCGAAATCCGCATTCGAATAATCTATCTCACCGTTGTCAACGGCCGTGCCGTTGCTGTTTATGGTGTATTTGTGAATATTCAGTCTGTCGCCGTATTCGTATGACGATTCCATATTAAGGTATGTAGTTCCTGAAGAGGCTACATTGCCTGATACGAAGAATACAGGCTGGCCGTTTTCGTCAGCATCCGCTGACGCGCTTCCGAATACTCGGCTTCCGTTATACAATGCAGTTACTTTGTATATGCCTCTGGCTGCACTGAGCTCTGCTGATGCTCGGCCTGAAGAATCGACGTTTACAGCGATCTCCTTGTTGTATCCGGCACCTGTGAGCGTAAATACTACTACGCCCGTCGGTATGGAATTTGTAGCTGCGCCTGCAACGCGTACGGTTGCCTTACCGTTGGATATCTTAAAGTCATTTATAACGGCTGTCTGCTTTGAGTAAGTTACTTCAGCCTTTTCAGTATATGAAGAAACTATAGTTTGGTCCTGCTGGCTCGTTACGCGACACCTGTAGAAGCCTGCGTTGTCCTGGCCTGCGTTGCGAATTACGAAGGAATTCTGTTTTGCAGTAGAGCCGATAAGATTTTCCCATGTGCGTCCGTCTTCACCGAGCTTCTGCCACTGGTACGATATCTTTGCTCCTGACAGAGCATCTTCGTTTTCAAGTATAGCGGTAAGCGTCGTCGGTGTGTCAGGGTAGGCTGTGGCTGCTGTCGGCGATACGCTTACTACAGGTATCTTTCCGGCAGGCTTTGTATATGCCGTTATGATCTCGCTCGGAACACTCCTTGTGCCGTTTGACGCACCTATGGTCTGTATGCGGTACTGATATTCCGTGTCAGAGCTGAGTCCTGTGTCTATGTATTTATAGTGGCGCACGCCGTTGATAAATTCATAGTTTTCAGGGTCAGACGAGCTTACGAACGCGACTTCATAGAAGTCTGCCGCTCCGGCTGAACGGAAGTAGCGATATATCATATATCCTGCAGGATTGTTTGTGTCATCCCATGTGAGTGCTATCCGGTCCTGAGTCGTGCCGTCCTCGGACTGGGTAAATTCCTCAGGAAGACTTGAAGGCTGCTGTACTTCAGTTACCAGATAAGTAACGACAGGGAATACCTTGCCCTCTGATGTCTGTCCCGGGAAGGCGCACAGACGCCATGTGAAGCCGTAGCCGTAATCCTGCGCGGCTTTTGGTATATCAAATATAGTTCCCGAATAGCTTGAGCCTGACGTAGTTATATGCACCGAACCGGTACCGTGGCTGTAGCCTGCGGTAACTCCGACGGTGACTCCTCCGGCGCCGACGCCGGCCTTTGTGTTCACTTCTATTTCATAATTAAAGCTGTTTGTTTTCTCACTCGTCATTTCGATGGATCTCGTCTGTGACGCGGTGCTGTAGCCTGTGCTTGGAGCAGGCTCGCTCAGAGACGGAGCTACAAGCGTAGGCTGGCCTGTAGTGAGACTGCTTGCTGCAGGTATCTGATTTACAGATGAAGGGTATGAAGAAGGATCACCCATAGTATGAGTCAGTAAATTATCAGCTATGGCAGGAAGCTCTTCATAATCCTTTGCTATTGCTTCATAATCATCGAGAGTAAGTGTCTTTATAGTCGGCTCGTGAGGTATATTGACAGTCATAGTCTGAGTGTCATAATAATCAAATGTGCCGTCTGATTTTGTAACCGGTATCTTTGCCGAGTATACATATGTTTCGACCGGAACGGCGTAGAGCGCTACGGTATCCTGTCCCGCATATGTCTGGTACTCGGCGCTGTATTCCATACTCGATACCTGCTCTGTTTCCCATGTGAAATGGTTGTTTATCTCAGACTCTACCTCTGTAGAGAACAGTGTGACGCCGAGGAATTTGACCTCGTGCTCCCAGCTTGTATAAAGCCCGGCAGAGAATGAGTTGGAATAGCTTGAGCCGCCTCCGCTGCCCTTTGAAGAGCCGTATGTAGTCGAGTTAGGATCGACCGTCTCAAACTCGTCCTGCTCGAGGTCTCCGAAGTAAGGCGGAGAAGCAAGCACGGCAAGTATCTCCGGATCTGAGTACGTATAATAATGCTGCTTTGTGTACGTCAGAAGTGTAGTATCGTTATCTGTGTCAGGAACAGAAAACGATCCTTTCCATGTTTTCAGCGGTGAATTTCCGCCGGCTACGACCGTGTTGATCTCATTAGTATTAGCTCCTGATATATCTTTTAGGAACTGAAGATATTTAGTGAAGTCCTTTGGATCAGGAGCTATTTTCTGGGTGGATTTTATATATGAAACAACGACCTGATCTGTACCGTCGCCGTTGATGTCTGCAGCTCGCGCGTTAAGCTCTATAGTGCTGAATGACGTAGAACCGAGCTGATCGTCTATCATCCGTGAAAGCGTCAGTCCGCTGTCGCCGAGCTCTATTATAAGGCCGTCTATGTAGACGCAGGCCGGCTCGCTCAGACCGTTGAACTTTCCGACTGCGACATTAGCTGAGCCTGCAGCTGATGTATAGTAATATTCGCCATTTTTAGCTTTATTTCGCTGTTTTGCAGCTTCATATATATAAGAATCGTTTTCTTTCTTAAATATCTCTATATTTTTTTCAGAAGAAAGTGAAAAACCGCTTCCGTTCCATTCATATATACCGACGTATCTTACCTTGTCTGTCGCATTCCTTACAGAGCCGCCGATAACGAGCTCGTTGTAGCTGTCGCCGTCAACGTCGCCTGTAGCCAGACCTGTACGGAACACATTTCCGAGTGTCAGAGGTATGCTCTGTGAAAGCATTTCTCCGGCGCGGCCTCCGAGGTATACAGAAGCCTTTGTAGGTTGCTCGCCGTATGTGCCGTAATATCCGTAAGATACAGCAAGGTCGTCAGTGCCGTCTCTGTCGAAGTCGGCTGCTGTCAGCGATACCATATTAGGAGCTATGTCATACCCGGATGAAGATTCTGTATTGCTCTTCCAGCGTTCAAGATTTATAACTCTTGAGACCTTCCATGATTCTGCATCGAAGCATTCGCTGCCATCCATCTTCTGTAAGTCATATACGAGGATGCTTGGGTAATTAGCTGAATCACCTTTGTCGTAGAACGGAGTATAGAAAGCGATCTCATCTATGCCGTCACCGTCAAAATCGCCTGCCGTCAGCTTGAGGTGATTCATTACGGTGGCAGTATTTTTGAACTGCATGAGCTGCTTCATCTTTTCAAGGTTTTTATCTGTAAGCTCACCCTGCGGTCCTCCGTTCTGATTTATCGTAACGCTTTCAAGCAGGTCGCCCTTTGACATGGCAGTCGTGCCTTGATTCGTATAGATCGAACTGTGCGTGCCGTTTTCAGGCGATACGATGTTCAGGTTCAGCTTCAGAGCCTGATCGTATATATTGCCGTCTGTCGACGAGGCGCTGCCGCGCTGCTTTGCTGGTATAGCGTACAGTATAGCAGTCTGCTTTTTCTGCCCGTCATTATCTTTAGAAAAATTACCCTCTATGGTGACAGACCACGGAGATTCGAGCCATGACTCCTGGTGGTAGAAGTTGTAGCGCTTATCTTTCATATTATTTGAAAAATCTGCGTCGTAGTAAGTATTGCCCTTTCCGTTTGGAGGATGATAATCGGGATGGATGAGCTGATCGTATGATTCAGGCGTAGTTATCTCCTTACCGGCAACATCGCTGTCTTTGCCTTTTAACAGGATAAGGCTGTCGTTACCGAGTACAGGACTGTTGTGCCCGTAAAGAGTGCCTGTCTTGCCGCTGACAGCCAGAATCTCGTCAACGACAGCCATAGTCGTCTGATCCTGACCATAAGGATTTGAAGGATCATTCTCGTCAAATCCGGACGGCGCAACGCTCGTATCTATGCCGAGCGCGTCAAGGGCGGTCATGTCATCTATGCTTCCGCTGCTGCCTGCGGCAAATGCCGGCGGAGGCAATGTAGTTATAAGCATGGCGACAGTCAGCAGTACAGTAAATATACGTCTGCCTGCGCTGCAGCGATGCCGCTTTTTCCTTAGCATAATAATTTCTCTCCTTTCTGAAATACATAAATGATCAAAAATTCAGGGAATTATGCGGATATATTTCCCTTTATACCCAGTTTACATTTGCCTCACAAAGCAAGCGTCACCCCAACGGGGTGATTTTCCCGCAGTTAGCGAAGTAATAAATGTTTTGCGGTAAAATATGATAAATGTAACTTTGAAGGCGTGCGCCGTTAAAATATTTATGTATACATGAAGAAAGTATGGAAATTCATTGTTGAATAAGTGTTTTCTGATAAAATTTAATCAGTAATGAATGCGTCATCCTGCTCGTCCGCCGGGCGGACGCGGTTATGTATTTCCAAATCACCCTGATGGTGTGATTGGTTTGGAAGCTTACTGATATATATTAAAAATATATTCGGAGAGAATGAATTTATGGGAAAATATGGAGGAAGGGCATGAGAGAATATCCGCATCTTAATGACCTGTACATATCCGAGCGGCTTAAGAAGCGGCTGAGCGGCATCGGAAAGAGCAGGATAACGACTGTGACGGCACCTATGGGGTACGGAAAGACGACTGCGGTAAGGCGGTGGGAACGGTATTATGCCAGGCATATCAACGGTTCGGTGGTAATACGTCAGAGTATAATAACTGACAGCGTATCTGATGCGTGGAACGGATTTTGCGCTGCGCTCAGGAATCGGCCTCAGCTTGCGGAGCAGCTTAAGGCGCTTGGTTTTCCTGATGACCCGCAGAAAAGGGCGCTTTTTACCGAGATGATACGCGAAAGCGTAAATACGGCCGGTGACGGTCCGGAGCCTGTGTATTTCATACTGGATGATGTCTACATATTGGGCGGTAATGCACTTAATGAGCTCATAATGCTTGCGGCAGCCCAGCTGCCGGAAAACATACGGATGATACTGATATCAAGGAACGCGGTGTTCAGCGACAGGGAAAGGATGCAGCTTGGGAGGCAGCTTTACGAGATAACGCCTGAGGATCTGAGGCTGTCGCTTGATGAGCTTTACGGCTATGCAGGAAAGTGCGGCATAGAGATAGACAGTGCGTCTGCCGAGACGCTGGAAAATATGAGCGAGGGATGGATATCAATGATATACCTGCATTTCAGGCGATATTCGCAGAGCGGAGCATGGCGGTTCGATACTCAGGACATTTTCAGCCTGATGGAGCAGGTAATGCTGGAAAGCCTGCCGAAAAGATACAGGAAGTTTCTGGTAGTAAACAGCGTTGCGGATATATTCACGCGCGCGCAGGCTTCATATGTGTGGGGCGAGGATGATGCAGCAGAGCTGCTTGACTATGTGGTGAGCAGGAATGCGTTCATAAAAATGAATGAAAACGGCTTTTACAGTTATCATCATATGCTGCTGCATGTAACAAGAGCGCGGTTTGAGGAGCTTCCAGAGCGTGAGCGCATCGGTGTTTACAGACGGATGGGCGAGTGGTATCTTAAGCAGGCTGAGTATATGTCTGCCGGAAAATTTTTCTTTATGGCGGGTGAATGGGACGGCCTGCTGGAGGCTGTAAGGCGCGACAGGGGAAAAAGCGTAAACGGGGAGCATCAGGAAGAATTTATAAGATGGTCATCCGAGTGCCCGCTCGAAAAACTGGCGCATGATCTTGACGCGGTACTTATAATGATGAGAAAGCTGTTCTCTTTTCAGCAGATACCGGAGATGCTCCGGCTGCTGGGTATACTTAAGGAGAGCCTGCAGCACGAAACTATGATGAGTGAAGCGGAGAGAAATAATTATCTCGGTGAGTGCGAGCTTGTTATGAGCTTCATGAAATACAATGACATTTCAGCTATGAGTGAGCTGCATCGAAGCGCGTGCTCCCTGATGAACCGGGTAAGCCGGACGATAGATCCGCATGGAACGTGGACATTCGGCTCGCCGTCAGTAGCGATGATGTTTCATAGAACTGCCGGGATGCTCGATCATGAAAACGAAGAGATGCACGAGTGTATGCCGTATTATTACCAGATGGTCGATTATCACGGAAACGGGGCGGAGCACGCGATGCAGGGTGAGACTTATTTCATGCGCGGCGATACTGTAAATGCGGAAATAGAGTGCCATCTTGCACTGAATGCAGCTAAACGCAAGGATCAGTACAGTATACTTGTTGATGCAAAGCTGCTGCATATGCGTCTGGCGGTATATAAAGGAGAAAAGTGCGATATAGATGCGATCTGCGCCTCACTCAGGGAAATGCTGAAGCATAAGAAGCAGTATATACTTTTGAATACGCTTGATATGTGCGAGGCGTGGATGAGATCTGTCACCGGGCAGCTTGAAGGGATGGGAGCACGGCTGCTGTGGATAACGGAAGACGGGGCGGAACAGCTCGTAATGAGTCCGTGCATACCAATGCTCCGTACCGTAAGGCAGCAAATGCTTCTTGCAGAAGGAAAATATGCAGAGGCGGCTGCCTGCAGCCGTGAATACATCGAGGAAGCAGAAAAAAGCGGAAATCTTCTGTGCGCCATATATATGAGGATACAGCTTGCATCGGCGCTGAATATGCTGGGAAGCGCCGATACGGCAGAAGAAGAGCTGGCGCGCGCATTCGACAGAGCGGCTCCTGATATGATAAGGATGCCGTTTGCAGAGAATATGAAGTTTATAAAGCCTGTTCTGAGCAGTATGTTAAAAAAAGGAAAATATGAAAATGAAATAGCGGCTGTACAGGAGATGGCGAGCGCGCTAGCGTTCAGCATAAGTGATATTTTGCGCGAAAACTGCGGAATCGCGAAGCTTCTTACAGAACAGGAGTATAAGATAGCGCTGCTTGCTGCGGAACGCAGGACAAATGCAATGATCGCTGAGGAGATGAATCTGACTGAAAATACTGTAAAGACGCATCTTAAGCATATATTTGACAAGGTAGGCATAGCCGGGAATGCAAAGAACAAGCGACATTTGCTTGCTGATATGATGAACAGTGAAAGAAAGTAAAAACGTTGAAAAATATCGGACGTGATATATGACCCTGCAGATGCAGGACAGACGTAATATGTTATGGTAAAATGATGACTGCACCGGATAATACGGAGCTTGCGGCTTTCGATCCGGTGCAGTCATTTTTTATGCAATTAATGCACATGTGAAGCATTAGCGCGCCTTCCGGCGCGTATATGGACCGCCGGGCCGGTCGAAAGGATGTTTTGCATTTGCTGCAGGGCTATTGATCGTTATTTATGATTGGAGTTTACATATATGGATAATAAAGGAAAAGTGTGGTTCGTAGGCGCAGGAAGCGGGGCGCCTGACCTCATAACAGTGAGAGGGCAGAGACTGCTCAGAGAGGCTGATATGATAGTGTACGCGGGTTCGCTCGTGAACCCGGCGCTGCTTGAAAACGCGAAGCCGGGCTGTGAGATACATGACAGCGCGCGTCTTCATCTTGATCAGGTCATGGATCTGATGATACCGGCGGCGCTCGCCGGGCAGCGCGTAGTAAGGCTGCATACGGGCGATCCGAGCGTATACGGCGCTATACGCGAGCAGATGGACAGGCTTGACGCAGCGGGTGTGGAGTATGAAGTCTGCCCGGGTGTGAGCAGCTTCTGTGGTGCGGCGGCGGCGCTGAAAAAAGAATACACGCTGCCGGGAGTGTCGCAGACGCTCATACTTACCCGAATGGAAGGAAGGACTCCTGTTCCGGAGGGCGAGCGCATCCGCGCTCTGGCGGCGCACGGCGCTTCCATGGCGCTTTTCCTGAGCGCTTCCATGCTTGAAAAGCTGCAGGCGGAGCTGCTCGCAGGCGGAGAAGATGCTCGAAGCGCGGGCCTTAAGGGATACGACGAGTCTACGCCCTGCGCTATCGTATATAAAGCTACGTGGTCTGACGAGAAAAAAATAGAAACGACGCTCGGCAGCCTTGCGCAGGCTGCAGCAGACGCAGGGATAACGAAGACTGCGCTGATACTTGTTGGAGGATTCCTTGGCGATGAGTATGAGCTGTCGAAGCTTTATGACGCCGGATTTTCGACGGAATTCAGAAAGGCTGTTTCATCGCCTGATGATGATGGCGATGCTGCGGCGGCTGTTGATGAAGCTGATGATAAAAAAATAGAAGAGCATAAAAAAAAACAGTATGACACTGCGCCTGCCGGCAGGCGCGTAATGAACGCGGCAGTTATATGCTATACGGATAAAGGCGAGACCGCGGCCGCGGGCATCGCTGAAGCGCTCGCGGGCGCACCGGGTCTGGCCGTGAACAGCAGTGTATATCGCTTTGCAGGAAAGGGCACGAGGACAGCTGACGGTAAAAATATATCGTTAAATTACGATGCTAAAGATCAAGATGAAAACGATAGCTGTAAAGAAAATATTACTGATATTAAAGTTAAAACAGAATATTTTTCTGACACTAAAAAAATAATGCGCAAAATATTCAGATGCGGCCGTGGTGACGCTGATAATAACGATGCAGGAGGTCCTGACTGCGGCGGCGATAACGGCGCGCGTACAGACGCGGTGATATTTGTCAGCGCGGCGGGGATCGCGGTAAGGGCAGTCGCGCCTTATGCTTTATACAAGACATCTGATCCGGCGGTCATTGTAGTTAACGATAATAGTGATTACGTAATACCTGTTCTTTCCGGTCATATCGGCGGAGCTAACGCGCTTTCTGAAGCACTGGCTGAGGCGCTTGGCGCTGAGGCTGTCATAACTACTGCGTCTGACGGCGCGGGAGTAAAAGCTGCAGATACGCTTGCGCAGGAGAACGGGTTCGCCATAGAAGACATGCGCGCGGCGAAGCTGGCTACGGCTGCGCTTTTGAAGAGGTGCGGCGGCGCGTCTGACGGGACGTCAGCTGATGCGTGTGACGGAAATTTGGAGATAAGGAATATTGGCGGGAACTTCGTATTGGCAATAGATGATATAACGATTCCGCTCAGGCCCTTGAAATACTGCATAGGGATCGGCTGCAAAAAAAATACTGATACTGAAAAGCTTAAGGAATTTTTAAATGAAACGCTTGCTGAGGCGGGGATACCGGCTGACGCGATATACAGAGCGGCCTCTATAGACATTAAAGCCGGCGAGCCCGCGATAAAGGCAGCGGCAGATATGCTCGGCGCGCCGTTTTACGTTTACAGCGCGGAGCAGCTGAAAAGCATAGAGGGAGATTTTACGGGTTCTGATTTCGTAAAGTCGGTCACGGGCGTCGACAGCGTTTGCGAGCGAAGCGCAGCAGCAGCGTGCGGCGGCGCATACAGACTGGTTGTCAGGAAGACGGCGCGCGACGGCATGACTATCGCAGTCGCGGAGCGGCGCATACCAGAGCCTGCAGCTATGCCGCCGGGCGGCAGCAGGATATAGACATCATTAGCGTATAAGGCATTTAAGCATTAAGGAAGAATGTAATGGCATTAAAAATAGTAGGAACGGGTCCGGGGAATGCGGATGAAATGACTGCGCGCGCCAGGCGCGCGATAGAAGACGCCGACATTATAGTCGGATATACATTATATAACGAATTATTGAAGAAAGAATTTCCGGAAAAGGAATATTACGCTACGCCAATGAGGCAGGAAACGGAGCGGTGCCGGTATGCGCTTGAAAAGGCGGCTGACGGGCTTGAGACGGTGCTCGTATGCAGCGGCGACAGCGGTGTGTACGGCATGGCGTCGCTCGTTTTTGAGCTGGCGGAGCAGATGGCGCGCGGGCGCGCGGAAAATTTTGATGATGCCGGATGCGGAGGCATTTCTGCGGGGATTTCCGAGATAGAAGTGATACCGGGCATCACTGCGGCCATAAGCGGCGGCGCGTGCCTCGGTTCGCCCCTGTCGAACGATTTTGCAGTCATAAGCCTGAGCGACCTGCTGACGCCGCGGCATGTTATAGAAAAAAGGCTCGAGGGAGCGGCGTCAGGCGATTTCGTGATAGCGCTGTATAATCCGGGCTCAAAAAAAAGGCGCGAGCATCTGAAACAGGCCTGCGGGATAATAATGAAATACCGCGGCTCTGAAACGCCGTGCGGAATCGTCAGCAATATCGGAAGAGACGGCGAAAGCGTTGAAATCATGACGCTTGGAGAGCTTCGCGATGTGCAGGCTGATATGTTTATGACGGTATTTATCGGAAACTCAGTCACTCGCGTGATAGGCGGCAGGCTTATTACGCCGCGTGGTTATGTTGAGAACGGCAGGACAACAGTGAGCAAAAATAAGGCAGCTGTGGGCGAATGTCAGCATGGATGCACAGGTATCGGAACAGAAAATGATCGTGTAAAAGATCCTGATGACGGCGATAAAGAAGATATGAAGTACGGGGCCGGTGATACTGTGCTTATATTCGGCGGAACGACTGAGGGACGCGTTCTGGCGGAAGCGGCGGCACGCGGCGGCGCGCATGTCGTGCTCAGCGTTGCTACTGATTATGGAGAAGAGGTGCTTGAGGATATACAGGATATGGAAGGAATTGATATACATAAGGGGCATTTAGATACCGGTAAAATGATATCGTTAATTGACGATGTAAAACCATGCATTGTATTTGATGCAACGCATCCGTATGCTAAAGAAGTAACTGCAAGCGTTTCAGCCGCAGCCGCGGCTGCCGGAGTAAGATATGTGCGCGTCCGCAGAGATATAGGCGCACAGGCGGCCGACCCTGCCGGGTCC
>JABLTO010128196.1_pt1 | contig 24308 bp, 25 predicted proteins | sample 7160091 | NCBI WGS metagenome assembly JABLTO01 (sample SAMN14651225, study PRJNA627086) | human gut metagenome | isolation source: feces | host: Homo sapiens
TAAAGCAGCCGGTGTCGATAGCAAGGAGGTTCCACCCGTTCCCATTCCGAACACGGAAGTTAAGCTCCTTTACGCCTAAGATACTTGGTCGGTGAGGACCTGGAAAAATCGGTAGATGCCGGCATCTTTTCTTTGAGGCGAATCATTCAAGATTCGCCTCTTTTTCGTTTCTTCCCTCTGTGGGCCATTAGCTCAGTTGGTTAGAGCTCCCGGCTCATAACCGGATGGTCCTGGGTTCGAGTCCCCGATGGCCCACCATATCTCTTGAAGTCGCCGACGTGTGCCATGCACGTTGGCGACTTTTTTATATAGATAAAAAATCATTGAAAAAGGATGTGTTTGTATGCATGCAATCAAAGAAAAATTGCTGCGGATGGGGTTGCTTTGTCTGCTTGCCATACTAACCGGAGCAATTACCGGCGTGATTACAGCAGGATTCGGCAGAATTTTACTGGAAATTGGAACGCTTCGCATGACGCATTTGCTCTGGTTTCTGCCATTTTTGCCATTGGCAGGTGCGTTGATGGTTTGGGTTTATCAGAAGTATGGAAAAGAGAGCAGTCAGGGAATGGGCTTGATTTTTGATGCTGCAACCGGAAAAGCAGACCGTATTCCATTGCGGTTGATTCCACTATTGATTGGCAGCACTTGGCTGACACATCTCTGCGGCGGCAGTGCCGGACGAGAAGGCGTTGCCGTGCAGCTGGGTGCAACGGTTGCTCATTGGACAGGAAACCACATTCCACAATTTCAGAAACAAAAAAGTTTGATTCGTATTCTTACGATTTCCGGAATGGCAGCCGGATTCAGCGGCTTATTTCACGCTCCGCTTGCCGCTGTTTGTTTTGCACTGGAAGTTCTGGTCGTTGGCAAGTTGGAATATCGGGCATTGTTGCCAGCAGCACTTTCCGCCATCACGGCTAATATCGTTTCGATTGCACTGGGGTTGGAAACATTTCAGGTGACATTGCCGGAAACCGTTGTTTCCCCGATTTCGATTTCAATGTTGATTTTGGGCGTGGCAGCTGGATTGACAGGCGGCGTTTTTACATTTCTCTTGAAACAGGCAAAACAGGCAGCTGCAAAATGGCTGCCAAATCCGATTCTTCGCATTGCCATTTGTGGTGCAGGACTGGCGATTCTGCTGTATCTCTGTGGAAAAGGGCGATATTCCGGTCTAGGAACAAATTTGATTACCCTTTCCTGCAATGGCGATACCGTATATTGGTTTGACTTTCTGGGAAAAATAGGATTTACCGTGTTAACGCTTGCCATCGGCTTTCAGGGCGGAGAAGTAACGCCATTGTTTGCCATTGGGGCGTGTCTGGGAGCAGTGCTCGCACCACTGCTGGGAATTCCGTCTGTTGTGGCAGCGGCTCTTTGCTATGCGGCAGTATTCGGAAGTGCATCGAATACTTTGCTTGCACCGATTTGCATCGGAGCAGAAGTATTTGGATTTTCGTATTTCCCCTATTTTGCAGTGGTCTGCACGATTGCCCGACTTTGTAACGGCAATCATTCGATGTATGGAAAACAAACAACAACCCCATTCTTTTTCTGGAAGGAGGATTGCAAATGAAACTGGGTATCATTTTTACTGGCGGAACAATTGGCTGTCAGGTTGCAGAAGATGGCTATTTACAGCTGCCGGATTCGTCCACCTATTTCCTGCTGGAAGGGGCAAAAAAACGAGGCATTTTAGATGGAATCACCGTCATTCCATCTGAACCATTTCGCCTGTTCAGTGAGCAGATGACCGGCGAAACGCTTTCCTTGCTGGTGAATCATGTGCGAGAACGGATTTGGAAAGAAGCTTGTGACGGATGGATTTTGCTGCATGGTTCGGATACCTTGGCGTATACCGCTGCTGTTTTGGGGTATGCGTTGGGAACAGATTGCCCGCCGTTGGTACTGGTAGCCAGCAATGAGCCGCTTTCCAATTCAAAAGCAAACGGTTGGACAAACTTCGCTTATGCAGTTCGATTTTTGCAAGAACAGCAGACAACGGGCGTTTTTGTCAGCCATTGCAATACAGACAACATTCCGACCATACACGAAGCCATTCAACTGTTGCAGCAATTGCCCGGCAGCGGCAACCTGTATAGTTTTCGGGATGCCGTTTATGGAACATATGACAAGCAGGGGCAGTTTCGCCAGAATAGAACCATTTCCAGCCGTACACCATTGTTACCGCTTTCAGAGCCGTTGAACTTGTTACAGCCTGCACCATTGTTGCAGTTGATGGCTGGCGTTGGCAGTTCGCTGCCGGAGATTCCAGACAGCATTCAAGCGGTTTTTTATGCCTGCTATCATTCCGGAACGATTTGCACAGATGCAAGCTTTCAAGTGTTTGCAGCCAAAGCAGCAGAACGGCAAATTCCAGTCTATTTGACAGGTTGTCGGTCGGATACAATGGATTATGACACCGTGAAACAGTGGCAAGCCTTGCAGGTGCAGCCCTTGTATGACATCGCTCCAATTGCTGCCTATTGCAAAAGTTGGATACAAGTGTCCATTGGAAAATCCGCAAAGTTGATATAACAGGAGTTGCAATAAAAACAAGATTATGGTATAATAAAAGATAGAAAAGAGGTGTTGATATGGAACCATTTTGGGAAAAGATGGGACTTTCCACAGAACCGCAAATGTGGCGTGCCAGTGAATTGCTGGATTGCCTGCGACAGCATCGGCAGGATGGCGTTTTGATTTACTTTTTCTATCAGGATGCAGCCTATGAAGTGGGGGTTCGGAAAGAGGACGGAAAAACCGTCTTTTTCTTGAACGATGATGTTTACCCGTCCATGCTGGCATTTTGCAGCAGTGCCAATATTGAAGGCATTTTGCTTTCTGATCTGTTAGACCCAATTGCAGTATTTTCCGTCAACGGAAAAGCACCGGAAGCAAAACAGTAACAGAACGAAAAAAGAGGACGAACGCTTCAACGAGAGCTCGTCCTCTTTTTGTATTTGTGTAATGTAATGGGTTTAATGGAGTTTAATTGTTTGAATCAATGTGCGGCAAATTCTGATAGCCTTCCATGTTCAAAACGAACCGAATCAAAGCGGTTGTATCTTCTTCGCCGACTGTTTCTGTACCATCTGTTTGGTCACAGTTTGCATTTGTAGCTTGCTGTTCTGTAAAAGTGACTGCTCCAGCCAGATATTTGTTCAGCAGAATTGCGTCAAGGAGGTCGACCTTACCATCCATGGTTGTATCTCCGCAGCTATTTTCTGATGGGGTATCAGAATCGGTTGTAACAGTTGTTTCTGTAACCGTTGTGGTTTCGGTGGTTTCTCCGGAGACATCGGTTGTGTCAGTGGTTTCTCCGGAAACATCGGTTGTGTCGGTGGTTTCTGTAACAGTTGTGGTTTCGGTAGTTTCTCCGGAAACATCAGTTGTGTCGGTTGTTTCTGTAACCGTTGTGGTTTCGGTGGTTTCTCCGGAAACATCGGTTGTATCCGTTGTCGTTGTCGTTGTCGGAGCATCTGGGTCGTTGAACGAAACGCCAGAATTGTTTGCATAATCAGCAGCCGCAGAACCGGTTTTACCAGTAATCTGGAAGCCATCCTTTTTAGATGTGCTCATGTCATCGTTGGTCTGGTAGCCGAACGCCTGATTGCCGATGGTGGTGACAGAATCCGGAATGGTGACATTTGTCAGCTTGTCGCAATCCAAAAATGCATTTTTGTCGACTGTAGTCAAGCCGTCTGGCAGTTTCACATCATTCAGAGAACGGCACTTTTCAAAGGCAGAAATGCCGATGCTGGTGACGGAATCTGGTAGGGTAATCGTTTCCAAGTTACCGCATTCTGCAAAGGCAAAGTTGTCAACCTTCTGGATGTTTTCACCCAGTGTAACATCCTTCAAAGAAGAGCAGTTCCGGAACAGCCACTTGTCTACTTTCGTCAGACCACTGCCCAGCGTTGCAGATTCCAGGCTCGCACAGTTGGAGAATGCAGAAATGCCGAGACTGGTCACAGAATCCGGAATGGTAATGCTGGTAATACCAGTGTTATAGAATACATAGTCTTCAATCTTAACCAAGCCGTCTGGCAGGGTAACATTGGTCAGGCTGGTGCAGTTCTGGAACGTCTGTGCTTCCAGCAGGGTCATGCTTGCCGGGATGTTGATATCTGTCAGGGATGTACAGTTATAGAATGCCTGTTTCCGGATATCGCTCAGGCTGTCTGGCAGGGAAACGCTGGTCAGGTTTTCGCAGAATGCAAATGCACCGGAACTGATTTGTGTAATGGTATCCGGAACGGTGATGGATTCCAGACCGGAATACGAGAACACATCGCTCTTAATGCAAGTCATGGTAGACGGCAGCGTGATGCTCTTGAGATTTGCACAGTGAGAGAAGTTGCCGCTTGCAAGTTCGATCAAGCCTTCCGGCAGAGAAATATTGCTGATACCGGAATAAGCGAATGCAGAATTGCCAATCCAACGAACGGTACTCGGTAAGACCACATTGTCCAGAGCAGGGCAGCTGTAGAATGCAGAATCCAGAATTTTCTTTGTGCCTTCTGCAAAGGTAACAGACTGCAGCCGGAAGCATTCCTGGAATGTGGAAGCACTAACGACTTCCAAAGAACCCGGAATGGAAGCAGATACCAAGTTGGAGCAGCCAGCAAAGGCTTCTTTACCAACCTGTGTGACACCTTCCGGAATGGTGATGCTGGTCAAGCCGGAGGAGCAGAATGCTTCATTGCCGATACGAATCAGGGTAGATGGCAGTTCAATTTCTGTTAAGCTGGTGCAGGAACAGAACGTATCTGCATCAATGGTGGTGATACTTTCCGGGATATGAATAGAAGCTAAGCTGGTGCAGGCATAGAATGCACTTGCCCCCAAAGTGGTAACAGCATCCGGAATGTTGACACTGGTCAGGCTGGAGCAGCCAGAAAAAGCATTTGCTCCAATGGTAGTAACAGTTTCCGGCATTTTTACGGAAGTGATGGTATCGTTTCCGCTGAATGCACCGTCAGCGATGCCGAATACCGGCAGTTCATTGCCCTTCTTGTCAATCAGGGTGTCCGGAATGACAACGTCGGTATCTGTGCCCTTGTAGCCGGAAACGGATAAGCCCTTGACAGATTCTCCGTCCACCTTGATGGTCAGCGGCGTTACTTTAAAGGCAGCAGCTTCTTCTTCTGTAACCGACAAGGTTGGCATATCTGTTTCCGGAATTTCAACAACCGTGGTTGCAGTGGTGGCTGTTGTTGCAGCAGCAGTGGTTTCTGCTGTAGTTTCTTCCGCAGAAACAGCTGTAAAAGAAAGCGAGAATAAAGTTGACATTGCCAGCAGTCCGGCAATTGTACGTTTCCAATGATTGGTCTTCATCAAAAGACTCCTTTCCAAAAAGTAGTTCTCATAACAAAATTCGCCCACATTCGTATGGTTACTATTATTATAAAAGATGCAGGAAAGGATGTCAAGCCTATAGCTGTAAATTTTGTTGGTTTTTTTACAAGATAGTTTGCTTGTTTTATGGAAAATGATGCTGTCTGTGAAATATGGTTTTCTTTTTGGTTTGTTTGGAAAAAGAAATTGCAAAATTCCCGAAAATGTGCTATACTGCTACATGCACATCAAATGAAAGGACGAAGGATAACATCATGACAGTACAGCACAAACAAGCATTTTGGAAAGGGGTGCGGCAGGGAATTCCGATTGCTTTGGGGTATCTCTCTGTTTCGTTCAGCATTGGGATTTTAGCGGTAAAAGCAGGGCTTTCCGTTTCCGCAGCCGTTGCGATTTCCATGACGAATGTCACCTCAGCCGGACAGGCTGCCGGAATTGGAGTCATTGCAGCCGGCGGTTCTTACTTAGAACTTGCTCTCACACAGTTTTGCATTAACTTGCGATATGCCTTGATGGGGCTTTCCCTGTCGCAGAAGTTAGACCAGACGTTTCAGCACATAATACATCGCTTTCTGACTGCATTCGGGATTACTGATGAAATCTTTGCGGTTGCGGTTTCGCAGGACGGACAGATTTCCGCCCCGTATTTGTACGGGCTGATATCACTGCCGTTTATCGGCTGGAGTTTGGGGACGTTTTTGGGAGCAGCTGCCGGCGAAATTTTGCCGAAAATCATAACAGATGCCTTGGGGATTGCACTGTATGGCATGTTTTTTGCGATATTCATTCCGCCAATGCGAAAGCAGAAAAGCATTGTCTTTGCAGTATTGGTTGCAGCGGGATGCAGCATTATTTGCAAGTATTGTCTGCCGTTTATCTCCAGCGGCTTTGCCATTATTCTCTGCGGAGTCTTGACAGCGGCACTTTGTGCATGGCTCTTTCCGAGAAAAGAAGAACAGGGGGCAGCGGTATGAGAATTGTCTGTTCCATCTTGGTCATGGCAGTGGTTACCTATTTGATTCGGATGCTGCCGATGACGATTTTCCGGAAGAAAATACAGTCCCGCTTTTTGCAGGATTTCTTGTATTATATCCCGTATGCAGTCTTGAGTGCGATGACGATTCCGGCGGTGTTTTATGCAACAGGAGATTTCCCCACAGCAATCGCTGCAACGGTGATTGCTGTGGTGTTGGCATGGAACGGGCTGCCGTTGATTGTGGTGGCTCTGGCAGCCTCAGGAACGGCATTGCTTGTATCACTCATCGAACAATGGATATAGAACAAAGCAGCACCCATTCAGAGCGAACGGGTGCTCTTGCATGCAGTGACGATTTTATGCAACGGGCGATTTCCCCTCTGCAATCGCTGCAACGGTGATTGCCGTGGTGTTGGCATGGAATGGGCTGCAGTTGATTGTGGTGGCTTTGGCAGCCTCAGGAACGGCACTGCTTGTCTCACTCATCGAACAATGGATATAGAAACATAGAACAAACCAGCACCCATTCCAGGCGAACGGGTGCTGGTTTTCTGATTTCCTGTCAAAGAGAGATTTAGCGATTCAGAGCCGAAGCCACTTGCAGAATTGGTGATTGTGTGACTTCTTCAGGCAATTCATAGCCGTGCGGAGCAGGTACGAGATACAGTTCGTCCAGCTGGTCGGCATCGACCAGAAAGGCAACCGTAACAGTTTGGGTTTCGCCGGGCTGTAACAGCACATTGTTTTTGCTGTGGCTGCCAGACGAGGAGAACGAGAAAAACTCGCCTGTTAGGTTCAAGTCGCAGCTGTCCACAGAGTATTCCCCTTCGGCTTCTGCTGTGTATGCTGGGAATGTGCCGTCTGCCTGCATTCGGAACAACTGCGGACAAACGCAAGTTTCAACCGCTTCTGTACCGTTGTTGGTATAGGTGAGCTGGAACGTCAGAATGGTTTGTGGAATGGTTTCCGTTTTGATGGCTTCATCCAGCGTGTTGACCCCATCGCCGGAACGATACCATGTACGGGTATTGTCTGCAATCGTACCATCTGCATTCTGATAGCGGCTGTAATCGCAATCCCGCCCGATGGCGTCGGTGAAAATGCCAGCAAAGGTATTTTGTGTGGAAAGAGCATCCAGTTTCAGAGAAACCGTTTCCTCTGTGGTTAAGGTGTCGCCGATATTGACATACGAAAGCTTGCTGACATCGCAAGCCGTTGCAGGGGCATCTCCGGAGGATTCGATGAGAGATTCTTCCGGCTGCCAGAGGCTTGCCGTTTCCTGTTCTGCTGGGCTTAGGGAGAGATGTTCTGCAATCTGTGTCAACTCTTCTTTGGTGAGGTCGTCTGTTGCATAGAACTGTGCTGCATAGGGTGTATTCGAGAAAGCGACCCAGACAATGTTGCGGTAGTCCATCTGTCCGTCTGGAAGATTTGCGGCAGCCCGTTGCAGGAAAAAGACCTGATTGCCGTTGATGGTTTCGGTTTCAGAATGCACAATGCCACGGTTGACCGTCTGTAAGAAATCCCCGTCCTGCATCTTCCAGAACAGCATCGTAACGCCACGGTTTTGGTCGTCGTGATACTTTCCGGAACTTTTGTCAAGGGTCATACCGTCCGGCATCCAGCCCACTTGCAAGGACTGTGTACGGGTGTCAAGGGTGCTGTCACCGGCATCAATCACAACCTCTTTTTGATAGCTGCCCGTGGATTGCATGGAAGCCTGATAAATGCGATTGACGGCATAAGCAGAAGTTGGAATGGCAACAACTGCTGCTGCAAGAATCGCAGCAATAACAATGGTTTTTCTACCACGAATGGATTTTTTTTGCATGAATAATTCCTCCTGTTTTTGTTTCTGTTTCTGATAACGGTCGGAAAAGACGTGGGGTTCTGCATCAGGGGAAAAGGCAGCGGCAACGATGGCATCCCAGTCCGCTGGTGAAATCGGTGGTTCATGGTTGGATGGAACATTTTTTGACATAGGAGATTCCCCTTTCCTCTTGTTTTTGAATGGCTTTTCGGGCACGTTCAAATCGTTTTCGTACCGTTGCCTCTTTCATGGAGAGCCGCTCGGCGATTTCCCGAAACGATTGTTCCTGTTCGCACCGCAGGAATAAAATGGTGCGGTCGGTTTCCGAAAGCCCTTGTAATAGCTGTGCAAGCTGTTCCTGCTGTTCGGTTCGTTGGAGAAATTGTTCGACTTCGTTGTGGGGACTGGGCACTTGTAAGGTGCTGTCGTCGAGGTTGGTCAGCCGTTCTGCATCTTTGGCATTTTTTCGATATTGATTGATGGCAGTGTTGCGAATCACCTGAATCAGAAATGCTTTGGTTTTGGGGCTGTCTGGTGATTCGATTTGGTCGAGATGCGGGATGATTTTCAGGAACGCATCGGATACAGCATCTTCTGCCTGTTCGGTCTGGTGCAGGATGGCGTAGGCAATGCGATAGAGCGGCTGTTCATACAGGGCATAGAGCTGATGGAGTTTTTCTTTTTGCTGCGAGGACTTTACCATGAAATTCCCCCCTTTGTGGTTTTTTGGACGTCCTATTCATAATAACAAATTGGAGAGGGGATTTGTGACAAGAATCTGTAAAAAAAGAAAAGACCACCCGTAACAAATTGTTACAGGTGGTCGAAAGAGTTTTATTCCAATGAAAAGCGTTTATTCTGAAACAGGAAGGTCTTGAATCAGGTTGATGACAAACCGCATCAGCGAGGTTACATCTTCTTCATTGATGTTGCTTGTGCCGTCAGCGATGTTGCAGTTTGCAGCGACCAGCTGGCTGTCGGTCAAGAAAATCACACCGGCAAGATACTTGTTCAATGCAATGGCATCCATCAGGTCGACAACGCCATCTTCATTGACATCGCCAACAGTGTTCGACAATGGGAAGAAGTAATAACCATTTTCCTCTGCATAGGATTCTGCCGTACTTCCGGTATAACCATAGATAGAAACAGTGGTATAAGCCTTAGCGATTTTTTCACCGATTTCTGTCACGCTGGCAGGAATGGTAATCGAGTTTAAAGAATCACAAACAGAAAATGCGTAATTTCCGATTTTTTTCACTGTACCCGGAAGAACAACATTTTCTATTTGAACACAATCTGAAAAGGCATTATTTCCGATTGTGGTTACACCATACGGAATCTGAACATCTTTTACATTCAGATAGAAAGCGAAAGCATAGTCATCAATCGTTGTCAGAGTGCTCGGCAGAACCAGTTCGGTAATATCTTGCAGCGGTTCATTATAGGAAACGTGGGTATTAATTTTCTGTGCCGTGAACGGGGCAATTTCTGTAATTCCTTCCCCATAAACCACTTTTTCAATGCTTGGCTGAATCCATGTGATGCCTTCCATCGTTGCATCATCGGAAATGGATTCTGTTGCACCGTTTCCTTCGATGTACAAAGTTTTAGTATCAAAGTCGAAGTTCCAGGTTGCATTTTTACCGCAAGTTCCACTGGTAATCGCTTCTGGAGCAATGCCCGTTTCCTTGTAAATATAGCAAGGATGATTTAAGCAATAATAATACGTCGGGCTATAGCGGTTTGCGTTAATCTTAATGCGACGATAGGAGTTGCTGCCACCATCATCACTTGTAAAAATACAAGAGCCTTCCAGTGTTACATTATCTGGAATGTCATAACTCGTTTTTGCAACAAGACCATCTCTGATATCGAAATCTTTTGCATAAAAGGCATAACCTCGAATGGTAATTGGTGTCGATGGAAATTCTATGGTTTCCAGTGCATAGAAGTAAGCAAAAGCTGCTTTTGGAATATCCTGAATACCATTTTTAATGACCAGATGTTTTACAACAGAACGATACTTCATCCAAGGATAATGCACAGCATCTTCCCAAAGCTCAGAATTACCAATTACATTGACATAATTATCATCCACATCATCTGGAAGGTCGCCGTTTCCAGAAAGTGTTAAAGTATCGCCTTTTAATACCCAGATGGCATTTCCAAATTCACCAGAATCTGTTATCGTTTCTTCTGTTGTTACAACTTCATCTGTTGTAGCATCTGACAATACATCATCTGCCAATACAGCGGGTGCAAGTTGCAGCAGAAGTGCTGCGGAACAAAGAACAGCGAGGAATGATTTCTTTTTCATAAGAAAACCCCCTTTATTGATTAGTCGACCAAAGTATTACTCTGACCAGCAATATATTTGTTTAATTGAATAGCATCTAACATATCAACTACATCATCTTGATTGGTGTCAGCTGCTAATCCATTGGTTGCAAAGGAATAGTGATTGCTGCCATCGCTATAGGTGAAATTAAAACCATCTATTTTCCCAACTAAGAACTGAGACAGGTATGTTTGATCCTGTGCATCAATTACGCCATTGTGGTCAACATCACCCAGTGCATAAGTTTCCATAGCCACAGAACTGCCGCTGATGGGATTAAACTGAATCGCATCTCTAAAATCACTTTCACTGGTGATGCTATTTTTATTTGTAATCTTAAAATTGTACCGAACAATTCCTTCTGCTACTGTTGCCTTTTCAGGAGCGTTTGCCATAACAGTTGTTTTGATTGTAGTATTCGTTTTAACTTGCTTGATAATATTTTGCATTGTCGTTTCACATTCTGATCCTGTATATGGAAGGCAAATAGAAATATCACTTTTTGCACAAGAGAGAATGGTGTTATTAAATGTGAGAGAAAAAATTTCTCCAACATCTTCAGTAGGGTCTGCTATAATAGCAGCAGCATAATGCTTTGTTCCGCACAATTTAGAAGTATTATAGTATGGTGATGAAACAGATGCTCGTGTGGAAATCGACATTTGTCTCAAACCTTCTTCATAGGTTTTCATGATATCAGCAGTTTCCTCAAGGGAAAGTCCGCCGTTCAGATAATATTCAGCCACTTCTCTGGTTGTTTCATCGGAAAAGCTGTTTACAAACTGCTGTTCTGCGATTGCCTGTTCATTGAAAATACCATCCTGAAGTGCATTTTCATCCAAGGCAAATACCTGAGCTGCGGAAATCATAGCAAGTGTCATTGCACTGCCAACAGCAATTGCAGAGGTAAGAATTTTCTTCATGGATAAACTCCTTTCTAATTATATCAAGTCTTTGCAGCCTTGAAATTTTGGTTTGTTTGTTTACGATTTCATTATATCACAAGGTATCGAAAAAGTCAATACAATTGCTTACTTTTTTGGAAAATAAAGTATTTTTGTCGAATGGAAATGAATAAAAAAGAAATATCCTACATCATAACGATTTCATATCCCGTCCAACAAACGAAAATAAAAAAGCAGATGACCGGCAAGAAAAAGTCATCTGCTTGTTGTTGAAATGGGAAGAAATTTTACTGTTTCGGTTGGGCTTGAATGGTGCGTTTTTTGACCTGTTCCCGAATCTTCTGAATGAGGCAAAACAGCAGGAATGCTGCCAGATTTGCGACAACCACGCTTGCTCCAACAGGGGTATCGAACTGATACGAACCGACCATGCCGACACAGAAGCAAACGACCGATAAAATCGCTGCACAGAGAATGACCAGCGAGAACCGCTTGAATAGCCGCATGGAGGACAACGCCGGAAAGATAATCAGGCTGCTGATGAGCAATGCTCCCATCATCCGCATCCCCAGCACGACCGTGATAGCGGTTAGAATGGCAATCAGCGTATTATAAAACGAAACCGAAACGCCGGTTGCCTGTGCAAAGTTTTCGTCGAAGGTAATTGCAAAAATCCGGTGATAACAAATCACGAACATTCCCAGAACGACAATGGATAGAATCAGGCTGACCCAGACATCTTCTTTTTCCATCGCCAGAATGCTGCCGAACATGTAGCTTGCCACATCGGTGTTGATGCCAGTTTTCAGGGCGGTGACGATAATCCCGATTGCCAGCGAGGAGGCGGAAACAACCGCAATTGCTGCATCGCTCTTGACCTTTGCCCGTTCGGTAATGCGGAGCAGGAAGAAGGCGGCAATCGCAACAATCGGAATGGAGAATTTCAGCGGTGCCCAGCCGAACGCCAATGCAACGGATAAAGCCCCAAAAGAAACGTGTGATAATCCATCGCCAATCATCGAGAATCGCTTCAGAACCAGACTCACCCCCAAGAGGGCGGCACAGAGGGAAACGAAAATCCCGACCAGTAAGGCACGCCGGATAAAGGCAAACGAAAGCATATCCATGAGAAACGTCATATTATTTTCCTCCCTGTCTGGATGCTGCGGAATGGCGGTAAGCTTCGGCAGTATCATAGGTGTATGTTTTTTGTCCAAGGTGCAAGATGTGTTTGGCGTAATAGACTGCCCGTTCCACGTCATGCGTGACCATGATAATGGTGATGGATTCTGTGCGGTTGAGGTGCTGTAAGACCTGATAGAGTTCCTCGGAAGCGACTGGGTCTAAGCCCGTGGTTGGTTCATCCAGAATCAACAGCTTTTGAGCCGCACAGAGTGCCCGTGCCAGTAGGACACGCTGTTGCTGACCGCCGGAGAGTTCCCGATAGCAGCGGTTTTGCAGCGGCAGAATTCCGAGTTTTTCCATTGCCTGTTGGGCAGCGTTTTTTTCTGCGGCAGTATAAAACGGGCGGTGTTTCATCTGGTTCAGGAAGCCGGAGCGGACAATTTCCCGAACGCTGGCAGGGAAGTCCCGTTGTGCAGGCGTTTGCTGTGGCAGATAACCAATGTCGCTGCGTTTCCAGTCGCCCGTTAAAGCGATTTCTCCGCTGAGGGGTTTCAGCAGCCCCAGCAGGTTTTTCACGAATGTACTTTTTCCAGAGCCGTTTTCTCCGATGATACAGAGATAATCACCCTGCGGAATCGTGAGGTTGAGGTCAGAAGTTGTGATAATGTTTTCATATCCCAAAGTGACATGGGAGAATTGCAGTGCAGAAGTAGCCATAAAAAAATCCTTTCTAGTGGGCTTATTGCGATTCCAACGCCTTTAAATTTCGCTGCATCAGGCTGACATAGGTTTCCCCGTTGTCGAAGTCGGTCTGCGTAAGCGTGTGGCAGGATTGGAAAACGGTTGGGGTTGCTCCGGTCTGTTCACCGATGACATTTGCAACCGCCGGACTGCTGACTTCCAAGTAATAGACTTTCGAGAGGTGGTCAGATTCGACCAGATGCATGAGATTCGAGATGGTTGCAATGCTGGGTTCAGTGTCGGAACTGCAACCCGAAAAGGCAGCATAGCAGTGTAATCCGTAAGTGTTGGCGAAATATTGCAGCGGAAATTTGTCTGCAAATAACAGCGTTCGGTGTTCTGGCTCGGCGAAATAATCAGTAAAGGATTCGTTGAGGGCATCCAGCTGCGCCGCATAGGCATCCGCATTTTTTTGATAGATGGCAGCGTTGGCAGGGTCGGCTTGGATGATGGCATCTCTGGTGACATAGAGCAAATCTTTTGCAATCACCGGAGAAGTCCAGATGTGTTCGTCATATTCCATTTCGCTTTCGCCCTCGTGGTCATGGTCGTGGTCGTCATGGTCATGGTCATGGTCGTGGTCGTGTTCCGATTCGCTGCCCTCTAATTCCACTTCTTCCAGCAGCGGAGCATAATCCATCATGCAACGGACAATGCGGTCTGGGTGGGATTGTTCATCGGAATCGAGCACCTGCGATACCCATTCTTCCATATGTCCGCCGTTATAGAGAAAGAGGTCGGCGTTCTGAATGGCGAGAATATCGGATGGAGCAGGCTCAAAAGAATGGCTCTCCATGCCGGGGGAGAGCAGCAAGCGAAGGTGAATGGTGTCCGTGTCTTTCAGGATGGCACGGGCGAAGTCATAGTAACAAAAAAGTGTTGTAACGAGTTCCAGTTGATGGGAAGCCGTTGCAGAGTTTGCGGCTGGCGTACAGCCGCAGAGCAACAGCACCCCGCAGAGCAGGCAGCTGAAAAAGCGTTTCCATTTCATGAGGATTCCCCCTATTGGTTGTCAGTCCAACCAAAATCGAATTTGAAATTGATTTTCAATTTCATGTTATTATACCACGTTCGGAAGCAAATGTCAATAGGAAAACATGGATTTTTTGCGGAACAGAACCGCTTGACTTTTCAAAGTAGCTGTGTTATATTGTTGAAAGTCGACCCTGCCAACGCTGCCAACGATAGTCTCCCTCTTTACGGGGGAGTGGATTGAAAGAAATAAATGGAGAAAGGAAGAAATTGCTATGACAAAAACCATTCGACCACCATCCACCCTGTCTGCTTTTCTGCACTATGTCAGTTTGAATATGCTGGCGATGCTGGGAACGTCCTGTTATATTTTAGCGGATACGTTCTTTGTTGCGAATGGCGTTGGAGAAGACGGGCTGACCGCCTTGAATCTGGTCTTGCCCCTGTTTAATATCATGAATGCCACGGGCTTGATGATTGGCATCGGCGGAGCAACGAAGTATGCCATTCACAAGGCAAGAGGCGAACGGGAAGCCGGCAGCCAAATCTTTTTCCATGCCCTGTTGCTTGCCGGAGTGGCAAGTGTAATATTCATGCTGATTGGGCTTTTGGGTGCTGACCCGATTTGCCGCTGGCTGGGGAGCGATGCAGCGACCCATGATAAGATGGTGGTATACCTGCGGACGCTGTACTGTTTTGCACCGCTGTTTCTGTGTAATCAGCTGTTTGCAGCGTTTGTCCGGAATGATGGTGCACCGAATCGGGTGATGCTGGGGACGATGCTGGGCACGCTGGGCAACATTGTATTGGACTATCTGTTTATCTTCCCGTTGGGAATGGGTATGCTGGGGGCAGTCTTGGCAACCGCCTGTGCACCGCTCATCGGCATTACCATTCAGAGTTTCTATTTCCGGAAACCAACCTGTCAAATTCGGGTTCGTCCCTGCCGGTTGCGGTGGCAGATGTTCCAGCCGATTTTCCTGCTGGGCGGAGCGGAGTGGATTACAGAAGTTGCCTCTGGGATTGTCATTTTTTGTTTTAATTTTGTCATTCTGAGAAAAGCAGGAAATACCGGCGTGGCAGCCTATGGGATTATCGCCAACATCGCCTTGGTGGCAGCGTGTCTGTGTACGGGCATCGCACAGGGCGTTCAGCCGCTGTTGAGCCGCAGCTATGGCAAGGGGGACTTGCCGGAAATGAAAAAGCTGTTGCGGATGACGATTTGCACGGCACTGGGCTTTGCAGCGGTGCTGTATGGCGTGTTGTTTGGCTTTACCGAGCCGATTGTCCGGTTGTTTAACAGCACGGGGAATAGCACCTTGCAGGCGATGGCGGAAACCGGAACACGGATTTATTTTGTGGCGTTCTGTTTTGTTGGGGTCAATATTGCAACGTCCGCCTTTTTCGCAGCGGTAGACCGTCCGGCGGAGGCGTTTTGTATCTCGCTGCTGCGGAGTGGCGTGTTGCTGTTGCCGCTGGTCTTTTTGTTTGCGGCAGTCTGGGACATGAATGGCGTTTGGGCGTCGTATCCGGTGGCAGAGTTGGGAACGTGTCTGGTGGCGGTTTGTTGTCAGGTGCGGTACTGGCAAAACCAACAAAAACAAAAGGGAAAGATTGTGGAAGATGACGGTTGACTTTTGTTTGTTGCTACAGTATAATTAGATTGTACCCACAAACAAGGAGGAAAAAACATGGGTATTAAAAAAGGTACAAAGCTAACAGACAATCCCAAAGAGTATATCTTGCGTGTGCGGATGGATAAAACTACGCTTGCAAAGCTGGATGCGATTTGCAAAGAGCAGGGCGTAACACGGTCACAAGTAATCCGTAATTGGATTGTCGAGCAGTACCAAGGCAAAAAATAAGGCTGTAAGTGCCCGTCTGCAAACAGTCGCACTTACAACCCAACACAACGCCGAAACGCTGCTAAATCTATGATAGCAGACGAGGAGGGAAAAGTCAAGTGGGGGAGAAAAGATGAAACCAGAATTAGAAGCCCTGTATGAGGACTGGCAGAAGCACGCCTTTGCGGTGGGGTTTGCGGCTGCCGTCCGACTGCTGACCAAATAACACCGCTTGTCGCCCTGCAAAAGGGCGTGGATTGAAATACCCCAACCGCAAAAAACGCCACAAAATAAATCGTCGCCCCTTACGAAGGGGCGTGGATTGAAAGAGTGCCGGTCGGTGCCGGTCATTTACAAACCTTTCTATGTGAGAGAAAAATATATTTTTTTTCTCCGTGTGTTAAGTATGTATTTGACTGTCACCGACCGGCACTTCCCAGTTTTCGGGCTTTTTTGCCCTTTTTGGTGACAGTCGAGGATTCTAAAAGTCGCCTACGGGGGGTGTGGATGGAACGGCTATAAGAATTGCATCGCTTTTTGTGCCTGTATTTGTTGCAGCCTGCGAGGAATCTTGTAACAAATCCCGTTCTTTTCAAAAAAAGCCCCAGTTTGCTTAAATGTAAAGGGAACATTTGCAGCACGACACTGTGCCGCAAGGGACGTGACCCATTCCCAGCGGCAGAGCCTTGCTTGCTCGCCGGATTCCCCGCCGACCGTGACACGAGAGATTTGTGGCTGTAGGTAGGGTTGTAACTGTATGGGCGTTAAAAGCGGCTCGCAGATGATTTCTTTTCTGCAAATTGGCAATTGCAGCAGAACGGGCAGCCGTTCGTCTGCGGTCTGTTGGTTTTCGGCGGTGCAGCAGATAGTTACATTGGGGTAGCCCGTTCCCCAGTCGGGCGGAAAGCAGGCAGCCGCACGCACAATACGTTTGGTGATGATAAAAAATTGCAAGTCCGAACGAAAGCGAATCATTGCCCAGATATCCGGTCGCCAGTCGTCGGCAGCTGCTAAGAAAAAGTCGGAACTTAGACAGGTGTAGACGGGTTCATCGGTCGGCTGTAATTTTAGTGTGCCGCCTCTTGTCCGTTGCATCGGGAGAGCAAAGGCGGATGTTTTTTGCACAGTGGTGCTGTTGTGTCCATGCGTTGCATCGATGCGATAGACATAGCAATTTTGGCAGCCAGCACTATATTTTGTGCAGCCATGCCAGGGATTCCAAATGGGCAATAAAAACCCTCCTCTCTTGTATTATTTCTAAAGTGCGGTACTGGCAAAACCAACAAAAACAAAAAGGAAAGATTGTGGAAGATGACAGTTGACTTTTTGGAACACATAATGTATACTGTATTTAGTGGTGCACAAAAAGTGAGGTGATTTTGTGAGCCCACGCACTGGTAGACCAAAAATAGATAATCCTAAGTCCATCAGTCTGAAAATTCGGATTGATGTGAACACGAACTTGAAACTTTTGCAATATTGTAAAGATAATAAACTTACAAAGACAGAAGCGGTTAGAAAAGGAATTATGCTAATTTTGGATGAAAAAAAATAAGGCTGTAAGTGCCACGTCTACCAAACACCGCACTTACAACCCAACGCAACGCCGAAACGCTGCTAAATCTATGATAGCAGACGATGCGGGAAAAGTCAAGGGGGGAAAAAACTGAAACCAGAATTAGAAGCCCTGTTGCGCTGTGTGAGGACTGGCAGAAGCACGCCTTTGCGGTGGGGTTTACGACTGCCGTCCGCCTGTTGACCAAATAATCACCGCTTGTCGCCCTTACGCAGGGCGTGGATTGAAATGTCAATTTGTGTGGCATCCCGATTTTACACACCTGTCGCCCCTTACATGGGGCGTGGATTGAAAAAAGGTGCCGGTCGACGCCGGTCGTTTACAAACCTTTCTATAGAGAAAAAAAATATACTTTTTTTACTCCGTGTGTTAAGTATGTATTTGACCGGCTTATACCGGCACACTTGTCGCCCTACGGGGGAGTGGATGGAATCGAAAGATTGACACTCTAAGACGGTCGTTTACAAACCTTATATATAGATGGAAAAATTTACTTTTTTTCTCCCTGCGTAAGGACTGTATTTGAGTGTCACCGAGTGGCACTTTGTCGCCATTGAAATAAGGATGCCCTATTATGGAAGCACAATCTGGGAGAGTACTGCTCCGATTTTATCCCGTATACAAAGGTCTGCTTGCTCGTCGATTTGTGTAGCGTCCCGATTTAACACCACCAGATGCTCCCCACGAAAATACCGGAGCAGGCTGCACGCTGGATACACGGTCAGGGATGTCCCGCCGATGAGAAGCACGTCTGCCGCAGCGATGGCACGGACTGCCTGCTCCACTGTCTGTTCCGGCAAGGATTCCTCATAGAGAACCACGTCTGGTTTCACCAGTCCGCCGCAGTGTGGGCAGTGGGGAACGCCCTCCGTCTGCAAAATCCATTCCGCATCGTAGCAGGCGTGACAGCGTTCGCAGTAGTTGCGGTGAACACTGCCGTGCAATTCATAAACCGTTTTACTGCCAGCCATTTGATGCAGCCCGTCAATGTTTTGCGTGACAACGGCGGACAGAATGCCTTTCTGCTCCATTTCAGCAAGTTTTGTGTGGGCAGCGTTGGGCTTTGCGGATAGGCAAATCATCTTGTCCCGATAAAAGCGATAAAATGCCTCGGTGTGCCGAACGAAATACGAGTGGCTGAGAATGGTTTCCGGCGGAACGTCATACTTTTGGTGATACAGTCCATCTTGGCTGCGAAAGTCCGGAATGCCGCTCTCCGTGGACACGCCTGCACCGCCAAAGAATACAAGGCGGTGGGCATGGTTGATGATGGTTTGTAAGGTTGCAAGGTCTGATGTCATTGTGATTCCCTCCTGTTTTTCTCTGCTGCATCTGCGAGAATCTTGACGTAAAATGTCCGGTTGCGAACGCCGTCAAACTCGCAAAAATAAATGCCCTGCCACGTGCCCAGCAGAAGCTTCCCCTGCTCGACAATAATCGTGGCACTGCTGCCCATGGCAGAAGCCTTTGCGTGTGCGGCGGAGTTGCCCTCGGCGTGGCGAAATGCCTTGCGGTCAGGGAATGCCTCTGCATAGGCAAGCAGCAAATCCCGCTGCACGTCTGGGTCAGCGTTTTCATTAATTGTAATACCCGCAGTCGTGTGGGGACAGTACACCACACAAATGCCGCTCTGGACACCGCTTTCTGCCACCGCCCCTTTGACTTGAGCCGTTATCGAAACGAAGCCAGAAACGGGCGTGGTGAGATGGTACGTATAAAGCATGGAACCCCCTCCTTGTCAGTATGCTTTTTTAAATTATAGCACCTTTTTTCGGATTTGAAAAGGATTTTCGAGAAAGAAACAAAAAACCGATAAAGAGCAAATTTTCTTTATCGGTTTCTTTCGATGAGAAGCACATCTGCCGCAGCGATGGCACGGACTGTCTGCTTCACCGTCTGTTCCGGCAAGTGCGGTACTGGCGAAAGCAACAAAAACAAATGGGAAAGATTGTGGAAGATGACAGTTGACTTTTGTTTGTTGCTAAGGTACAAAGCTAACAGACAATCCAAAAGATTCTATCTTGCGTGTGCGGATGGACAAAACTACGCTTGCAAAGCTGGATGCGATTTGCAAAGAGCAGGGCGTAACAAGGTCACAAGTAATCCGTAATTGGATTGTTGAACAGTACCAAGGCAAAAAATAAGGCTGTAAGTGTCCGCCGACCAAACAACCGCACACTTACAACCCAACACAACGCCGAAACGCTGCTAAATCTATGATAGCAGACGAGGCGGGAAAAGTCAAGGGGGAAACATGAAACCAGAATTAGAAGCCCTGTATGAGGGGCTATGCAGGCGAGAGCCGGACTTATTTGAGCCGGAAGCCCTGCACAAACAGTTGGATGCCCACACATCAGCCGTCAGCGACGAGGCTCTGGAAGCCCTGTTGCAGCTGTGTGAGGACTGGCAGAAGCATGCCTTTGCGGTGGGGTTTACGGCTGCTGTCCGACTGTTGACCAAATAACACCGCTTGTCGCCCCCTTATGGGGGTGTGGATTGAAATTGCATATGCCTGGGCAACGGCTGGGAAGAAGTGTCGCCCCTTATGGGGCGTGGATTAAACGAAAGTGTGCAGGGCGTTGCAGGTCGTTTACATACCTTTCTATGTGTGAGAAAAATTACTTTTTTTCTCCGTGTGTTAAGTATGTATTTGACCTTCACCGCCCTGCACATCCCAGTTTTTCGGGCTTTTTTGCACTTTTTGATGTAGGTCGATTGCTGCAAAAAGGGGATGTTATCCGCAGAGCAATTGTTCCCAAGAGGGTTCTGCTCCGGACGCTTGCTGTGCGTAGTAAGATAAGATTGCAGTGGCATCCTGTACTGTTACTAAGCCATCTCCGTCAATATCCGCCGCCGATATGCCAGCATTGTGCGTTACAATCTGGGGATGCAGGCGGAAATCAAGGCCCGCCGCCGTGCTTGCATAATATTGTAATGCCAATCTGGCATCCTCTACGGATATCACATCATCTTGATTGACATCGCCGAGGGTGTATGGGTCATCAAACGTATAAAGAGCAGAATAGCGGTTGTTGATGCCATAGTAGCCGTTTCTGCCGTTTTCCAGCAAGACCGCTTCGGGGAGCCACGCAACGCCCTTTTTCCGGTCTGTCCAGTCAATGTGCTCTGCCCGACTGGAAATCTGCGAGGAATCCAACATCAAATACTGGTCGGTAGTAACATCATAGTCCACCAGTGCAATCCAGTGTCCGGCGATGTTGGCAGAAGCTGTTCCGCCGTTTCGGAGGTGTTCAAGAACGGCTGCTGCCTGTGTTGTCCAGCCTGCAAAGGTCATGTGGCTTTCTTCTGCTGCCTGTGCAACGGCTGGGAAGAAGCCCATTGCTGCTCCGTCTACGCCGGGAATGCGATAGCCGTTGTCTAATGCAAACTGTGCCAGTTTTGCTGGATGTAAGAATGTTCCTGTGCGATAATAGACCGCATTCACAATGGAGAGCAGGCTGCAACCCGCTTGTCCAACAGTATTTCCGGTTTCTGTTCCTCGATTCCAGGGATAATCACACCAGTTGTCTACTTCTGGCAAGTAGGCAAGCCGTTGTTCTTCCGCTCCGCTACCTTCGCTTTGCTGCCAGGCAATTGGGAAGGGAATGGTATCTTCTGCCGAGGCAGAAAGGGAGAACGAAGACCATAGGGACAGCATACAGAGCAGACTGAGCCAAATGGAAAGGGATTTTCTAGAAATTGTTTGAAAAAGCTGCACAATTGTTCCTCCTATTTGGTTGATAAAATACGCAATGTGCCCATTATATCATAAAAGGAGCAAAATGTAAAGCAATTTTTTTAAAAATGTTTGTTGTAATTCCGTCACCCGTTGGGGGAGCAAAAGGTGGAAGTCGTAGGAGGTCATTTACATACCTTTCTATAGAGAGAAAAAAATATACTTTTTTTACTCCGTGTGTTAAGTATGTATTTGACTTCCACCGACCTCCACCTCCCAGTTTTTCGGGCTTTTTTGCCTTTTTTGTGACAGTCGGGTGGCGGTCGGTGGAGGTCATTTGCAAACCTTTCCCAAAAAGCGAAAATTTCTCTCCGGTTTACGGCTGCCGTCCGACTGCTGACCAAATAATCACCGCTTGTCGCCCCCTTATGGGGGTGTGGATTGAAATAGATTGGGTACTTGCTCAATGTCCGCTCGTCGCTTGTCGCCCCTGCGTAAGGGGCGTGGATTGAAAAAAGGTGGAGGTCGGTGAAGGTCATTTGCAAACCTTTCCCAAAAAGCGAAAATTTCTCTCCGGTTTACAGTCCGGCTTTCCATTCCCAGTTTCTGCCGTCCGACTGCTGACCAAATAATCACCGCGTGTCGCCTACGGGGCGTGGATGGAATCGAAAGATATGACACTCTAAGACAGTCGTTTACAAACCTTATATAGAGAGAAATTTTTTACTTTTTTTCTCTCCTGCGTAAAGACTGTATATGAGTGTCATAGAGTGTCATATCCCAGTTTTTTGGGCTTTTTTGCATTTTTTAATGACGGTCGGGTGGAGGTCGCCGGCTTATAGTCCGGCTTCCCACTCCCAATTGTAAAGTTCCAGCCGTTGCAAATCATACGGGGTCAGCTGATAAACGCAGTGATTAATCCAGTTTGCAAAGAGCAAATTTGCACAGCAACCCCAGGTATAGAGGGGCGGTTTGCTGGGGTCGTCGTCGGGGAAATAGTGGGCAGGAACGGCAATCGGCAACCCCTTTTCCTTGTCCCGGAAATATTCTTCTGCCAGCGTCATGCGGTCATACTCCAGATGTCCGGTGATGAAATATTGTCTGCCGTTGGTGTTGGCGACAATGTGCACACCAGCTTGCGGCGATTCGGTCAGGATTGCCAGGTTTGACACTTGTTCAATGTCCGCACGCCGGACTTCTGAGTGGCGGGAATGCGGAGCATAAAAGCAGTCGTCAAATCCTCGCAGCAGCTGCACATTTTTTTGCAGCACCTCGTGTGGAAAGACCCCGAACATTTTTTCCGGCAGGTCATATTTGGGAATCCCGAAGTGGTAGTTCAGCCCTGCCAGAGCTCCCCAGCAGATATGCATGGTGGAAAAGACATGGGTCTTTGTCCATTCCATGATTTGTTGCAGCTCTTCCCAGTAGTCGACATCGGCAAAAGAAAGGTGCTCGACCGGAGCACCTGTGATAATACAGCCGTCATAATATTCGTTCTGGATTTCTGCAAACGTATGATAAAAGGCATCCAGATGCATTTTGTTGGTGTTCTTGCTGACGTGGCTGGAAACCTGTAAAAATTCCACATTGACTTGAATCGGCGTGTTGCTGAGCAGCCGCAGAAACTGGCATTCTGTTTCAATTTTTTTCGGCATCAGATTCAGCAGGAGCACCCGTAAAGGGCGGATGTCCTGATGAGAGGCACGGTCATTATCCATGACAAAGATATTTTCATTTGCCAGCGTCTGAAATGCTGGCAATTCCTTTGGAATACAAATTGGCATAAAATGCAAACTCCTTTCTGGTTCATTTCGGGTGCGTCTGGTTCTCGCACGGCGATTAGAGGTCGCCGCCGATGGCGTTGCGAATGGCACGCAGTTCTTCTGCGGTCAAGTCCCGATAAGTACCCGGCTTCAGCATGCCCAGCTTTAGAGGGCCGATGCTGGTTCTCCGCAGGCGGGCAACTTCCAGCCCCAACGCTTCGCACATCCGGCGAATTTGGCGGTTTCTGCCCTCCTGAATGGTCATCAGCAGTACGACACGGTTTGGTTCTTTGGTTTTCACAACGACGTTTGCCGGCAGGGTCATTTTGCCGTCCAGTTCCACGCCGCTGGAAAGGGCAATCAATTGTTCTTCGGAAATATCCGGCCGAACGGTAACCCGATAGGTCTTGGAAATATGGCGGCTAGGGTGCATGATGTTGTTGGCAAATTCGCCGTCATTCGTCAGCAGCAGGAGTCCTTCGGAGTCCTTGTCCAGTCTGCCGACGGGGTAAACCCGTTCTTCCACGCCGTCCAGTAAGTCCATGACACAGCGGCGGTCGAGTTCATCGGAAGTGGTGGTGACATAGCCTCTTGGCTTGTACAGCATGAGATAACGCTTTACTTTTCTGCGAGGGATGCGAACGGCTTCTCCGTTGACCGTAATGAGGTCGGCACGGGTTGCCTGGTCGCCGAGCTTGACGGGATGTCCGTTCAGCTTGACTTTTCCGGCAGCAATCAATGCTTCCGCCTTGCGGCGGGAGCAGTAGCCGGCATCGGATAATAATTTTTGAATGCGTATTTTTTCCATGTTGAAATCCTCCTGATTGGATGAGATGTAATTTTATAGATTATGAGAACCGCCCTTGCAGTCCGTGTTGCAGCCGCTGCCAAATGGATTTTTGTGGCTGCTCCTCTGGGGTTGCAGGCTGTTCCGAAACGGCGGTCTGTGTGGTCAATAGCAGCCGGAACAAGATTTGCCCGTCCCGTTCTGCAACCAGAAAGCCGCCATATTGATTTGCCGGAACAAGGGCAAGTCTATGTTGAAAGCCTCTTGATTATGAAAACCGCACTTGCAGCCAGCGTTGCAGCCGTTGCCAAATGGACTTTTGTGGCTGCTCCTCTGGGGTTGTAGGCTGTTCCGGAACGGCAGTCTGTGTGGTCAAGGGCAGCCGGAACAAGCTTTGCCCGTCCCGTTCTGCAACCAGAAAGCCGCCA